>Ga0075464_10000014_pt1 | contig 57443 bp, 84 predicted proteins | sample DEB19_08_DNA_5_FD_75068 | JGI IMG/M metagenome (GOLD analysis project Ga0075464, IMG submission 75068) | Aqueous microbial communities from the Delaware River and Bay under freshwater to marine salinity gradient to study organic matter... | ecosystem: Environmental > Aquatic > Marine > Coastal ...
AATGAAGTTTATGTGTTGTGACCTTCCATCGTTATGGATAATCACGTGTGATTGTAACCATGTGCTGGCCCCTTTGTTATAACCAACTCTTAACTTGGTTGATGTTCCCACTGCCAATGCTCCGTCTTTTCTTCCTGGACTATGGTAGTGACCTACGATAATCTTGGTGTTCAATTTACGGAATTGTAACAATGAACCACGGCTACCGTTTGAACCAATATCACCATGTTGTCCAAGCTCCCAATCTTTAACTCTATATGTGGCACTTCTACCAAGAGTAATGAACTTAGGGAATTTCTCGTTTATGATACATGGAATAACACCTTTCACATTGTAAGGGTCATTGCCATATTGTTCCAACAACATATCAGACATTTTCATGTAAAGTCTTGAGTTCTTGTATGTTGGTTGTTTCTTCCAATCTTCATTCTTTAACCAACGGTCTAAGAAATCATCATGGTTACTTCTAACAATCACAACGTTATCGAACTTAGCGAATGCACCCAATCCATCTAACATCAAATCAATCTCTTTACCCAAGTCGTTGGTTCCAGCAACTTCTTTACCATATTGAATAAAAGGGTCTTTCATTTCGTGATGACTGATAGAATTTCCATCAAAAACATCATGAAGAATCACGTGTTTTGGTTTTAATGAATCTAACAATCCCATAGTTGAATCAAGAACTTCTTGGTCATGGTGTCCGTAGTGAATATCACCTAGAACAGCAGCAGCTATAGTGTTTAAACCACTAATAGAACCACCTTCAACTCTGTAATATAAATCACTAAAGTTACCTGTTTTATCATCGGCAGTTACTTGTCTAACAAAGAATGTTTCATCATCTTTGATTTCAACAATAACAAACCCAAACGTGTGGTGAAACTCACCAGTCTTACCAGATTTAGAATCAGTATAGTTTTTCTTGGTAATAGAACCAGTGGTAAGCATAATCTTAGGCTTATTACCCTCTAGTACTGGAATCATTTCCATTTGTACCTTTGGACTACCGAAGATAGATGAATTAACACCACTCAATGCTTGTAACCCAGTCATAGGATTAACCGCAGTAGCTTGTATCTTGATATCTGATAGGATAGAAACATACTTATGTATGTCATGTCTATTGGCATCTAGGTATTTTACTACTTCATCAGCCCAAAATTCTTCATTTTCTTGGTCATTTGACCATATACTAGTTGGGTTTTTATACCTACCAGCAATTACGTGGACATCCGCATTGATATATTCAGCATAAGCTTCAATATTCTTAAGGAAACCCTTATGTACTGGTGTGTTATTCTGTGCCCAAGTGATGATAAATCGTTTTTTAGTACCATCATGTACCTTAGCTTTAGCTTTTACGTACTGTTCTGGTTCGATTTCAGTCTTTTCTTTGAAATTTAATCGTTCTGAACACCATTTTCTTACTGTTCTTTCTGATTTACCAAAGAATTTAACCAAAATATTCATTCTATCATCCCATGATAAAGTTTTATCTTGATAAATACCCCTAGCATAGTCAATTTGTTCTGTAGTTAATTCTTTAAAATCCATTTTATTATTTTAAAACTTGTTATTTTATACAAAAATACGAATTTAATTGTATATTTGCAACATTCATACCTAATTATTTACAATTTAGGCATAAGATTTATTAGAAAATCCCTATCACTAGTGAATATAGGTGTTTCTAATGGTACCCAGTTACGTCTAACAGCAGCTGCTTCACCACTATAGTCTATATCAGCTACTCTTTTGATAACTACACCACGTTTATACTTGGTTTTATAGTCATTCCAATTGATACCCTTCTCGTTAAATAACATTTCCTGTTTATCACTACCAGATTTACCCTCTAATAGTTTGTGAGAGAAGTTAGCAGATGCTGCCATACTAATACTATTTCTAGTACAGTCTTGCTGTCTGAAAATCATTGCGTTAACCATTTCATCAACAGTAGGAACTTGGAATACACGAGCATCAAAGAAAGCTAGTTTGTTTAAGCTTTCAGCTAACCCTTCCATACCTTGCATTGTTGACCTTAAATGTCTTAATTGGTTGAACTTAGCAGTTGCCAAAGAGGCTGCAATACTTGTCATCTTTTGTACGCTATAGTCGAACCATGCACTTGTTTCAAGTGTATCATAGTCGCACAACACCACGCTAATTTCGTCAGATTGTGTATAAGCAAACTTGGCACCTTGAATGTTCTCACATAAAAAGATTGCTGTTGCATCCATGTCATCACTGAATCCATCATCGAATGGTTTGTTTAAATTTTTAGTGAATTTAGAGAATCCTTTCCCATCAAGTCTAATGATGGTAATGGTTCTTCTATTCAAAAAAGTTTTTGTTCTGTTTTCGTAGAATTCTTTCATTCTATCTCCTAAAGATAATCCCATGTTATTTTTTATTAGATTTGTAATAAGCTCTATTAACACACTCTATACCATTGTTATTCAGAAACTTAATAATGTTGTTTTTTGAAATTTTAACTGATTTGTTTTCAGTTATGTAATGATTAAACTTAACGTAAATCAAGTCTTCCAAATCAATATAATTAGGTTTTTCTTTACATAGTACAGTACATTGAATAGGATTTCTATTGTTGTCGGAATACGTGAAGCTAAATCTGTGTGGGTAATTTGGATTCTCCATTTTTGTTTAGTTTAAGAATGCATGTAATTGCTATTCTTGGTTTTGTTGTTGAATTTTCGTTTGAATAATGAACTGAGAATTGATTATGGACAACACAATCACCATACTTCAACTTTACTGGTGTAAAGTCTTCCAATGGAATTTCGGATGTATATTGTGACATACCAGTCTTACCAGTTCTAGTTCTTACATTTGAACCACAATTTTCATGGTTGATTATTTCTCGTTTGCCATCCCAATCAGCATAGAACATAGTTGAAGTCGAAACATCAACATCATGCAAAGGAATCCAAAAGGTTAAAATATCATCATCATTGTTGTCAAAGTACGCACCGTCTTGATGTGGGGCTGTTATCTTGTAATCTGGATGTTTGATAAAATACTGCATGTTAATAACTTCACCATCATAACCCAAGACTTTTTTTATGTGTTTAGCTAAACGCATAAACAAATGATACCCTTGGCAATTCTGTATTTGTTTTACATCACCATTCTTGGTTCTAAAAACATTTTCGTCTTTACATTGCAAAGCAACTGTTTCAAAATCTCTACTAAAAAAGTCTAAGAATTCTGTGTCAAAAGCTTTCTGAAGTATTTTATATCCTTTTTCCATTACCATGAGTCATAATCGGTTATATCTTTTTCAATCCCGTAGTCTTCAAATCTTACTTTTACATGAACACCGATACCAGTGTGAGAAAAAATATAAGACACCTTACCAACTTTACCGTGTAATAAATTCACGCTTTCTTCAAGCTTTGCAAGTGTTTCCACTTCTTTTTCGTTTAAGTTAAAGTCAGCCATTAGAATCTTTCTTTTTTAAGTCCTTCGTAGCTTGTTTTACTATTGATAGCACTAACAGCTAAACCTATTTGTTTTGACATGCTAATCACGTTGATTTTATCATTACCAAAGATACCATTGTAATCTGTTGGTTTTCTTAAGGAATCACTAATAACCAATTCAGTTAGAACTGAATTTTCAATACGAGCCAAAGCTGGACCAGAACAGATACCATGACTAATGATTGCTCTTACACTTTTAGCACCAGCTTCCATAATAACTTCAGCGGCTTTGCAAAGTGTTCCAGCAGTATCAACCATATCATCCAAGATGATTACGTTCTTACCACTAACATCACCAATGATTACCATATCGTCAATAACGTTGGCTTGTTTACGAGTCTTATCCAACATTACATAATTGATTGAAATGTCGTGGTAGTTAGATAATTGGTCTTTCATACGTTTAACACGTTTACCAGAACCAGCATCTGGTCCACAAAGAATAGTGTCTTCATCATATATCGAAGCGATGTATGAATCAAATACGTTTTTACCTTCTAAGTGTGTAACTGGGATATTGAAAAACCCTTGGATTTGGTCAGCATGTAAATCAAATGTGATAACACCTGTTGCTCCACGATGCTCAATCATTTCAACCATAACCTTGGCACCGATAGGTCCACGTGATTGGTCTTTCTTGTCTTGACGAGCGTATGGAAAATAAGGTAAGATTGGAATAATCTCTCTAGCAGCTGCACGTTTGGCGGCATCTATCGCTAGGTTTAACTTTATGATTTCATCTGAATTGTTAGGACTAGATAGAATATATACTCGCTTGCCTCTAATTGATGTTTCGAAATCCACACATAACTCACCATCAGAAAATTTCTGACTGTTGATTATGTCTAGCTTTACTTTCTCTTTTATCTTTGAATTGTTATTGATAAAATCAATAACGTTATTCGCTAAATCTTCTCTACCATCTAATGCTACTAATACTGAATCATTCATAGTTATTTATTTTTAACAAAGGTACATAAAAAATTTTGAATAAACAAATATTTATTTATGTTTTTTGAAATAATTTACTAGTTCTCTTTTAACTTTCTTTAAATATTTGTTGAATAAGATAATCTTATGTATTGCATAAGATAGTCCTCTTACAACATGTATAAAGACTATCAACCCAAGAAAATAATAAAGAAAAATCATTTACTATTTATTACCTTTTCGATTAAACAAATAAAGAACTCCAGCAACGACAGCAGCTATCAGTATGTATTTCAATACAATAGTGAATAGGAATATTCCAAAGAACATACCTTTGATGATAAATAACACTAGCAATGCCGCTAGAAAATAACCAATTAATTTTAATGTTTTCATTTTAGTTTGTTTTTTTCCACACTCTATCGTGGAATTTAGTTTTATAATTACCTAACTCAAAGCTACCTCGATATAAAATAATATCCAATGCCATCGGCAATTCAGAATATAATTTATCCCACTCAGCTTTTTGTTCATCAGAATACTGAGGAATTTCTTCAGTGTTAAACGGGTCGAATTCCTTTGGGACACCATTAAGAATAAGGTCAATTGCCTCATATATGTTATTCTCACCAAATGGTGCTGGTTCATCTTCCTCAGAAACTCCAACAATGAAATTTTGAGGGTTAAGACTCCAACGTAAATGTTTAAGTAATTTTACGTGTTCTTCTTTTAACTCTAATTTTAATACACTCATTATTCTATGATGTTTTTTCTTTCGAAATTAATAATATCACCTAACTTAAATTTGTTAACTGAATCTGTAAACCTAAAAGATAAGTTGTTCCCATCTCTATGTGAAAAGTAATTACCATCAATTACTTCTACTTCATAAATTGACATTTGCTGTAAACTATTATCACCTTGCATTCCAGTAATTACAAAACGTGTTGGTGAATCTACATATTTATCACTTGGCTTATTGCAAGATATAAATAACCCTAAAATTAGGATAGATATTATTTTTTTCATTATTTTTTCACTTTAACGGAGTCAAGCAATTGCTGAACTCTTTTGTTATCTTTTTTCGCTTTAGCGAATTCTTTTGCTGCTCTTTCGTCAATAACTTCACAAATTGCTATTGCTCTTAGATTTACGTAGTGCTTACCTTGATATTCACTACCCTTAACCACAAACGCAACTGTAACAACTTCGTTTACCATAAAGGTATCCAAGGCATCTACATTGTCATTAATGAAATCTAACTTTAATTTTTCTGGGTAAGCTTCATCAGTTTCAAGGATAAATTCTCTTTTTTTGAATTTATCACCAAATGTCTGTACTTCACCAATGTGTCTAATTGTTCCTTCTACAAAATAATGCATCTTATTTGTCGTTTTTATCGTCTCCGATTGCTTGTGTTAATAATCTATTTACTACTTGTGTTACACCTTCAACTGCTGTCTTGGTTATATATTCAACTTTTAATTCTCGATAAGTATAATCCAAGTCATGACTTGGTTCTGGGTCAATATAGATAATAGGAGTCTCTAATTTTGTTAACCCAAAAAATCCAATGGTATAACTAATTTGAAGACTTGTACCTATAATCAAAACAACATCAGCATCTCTAAATGCTTGATTTGCTTTATCAACCCCAAATGGATATTCACTAAACCATACAATATGTGGTCTTAATTGAGATTCATATTCTGCATCTAAATCACCCAAATTAATATCATCATAACCAATATCATATACGTGTTGTGATGCAACAACATTAGGGTTATTCATTGCGAAGCTTGTTCTAGCTTTGGTCAACTCACCATGCAAGTGAATAATGTTTGTCGCCCCAGCTCTTTCCAATAAGTCACTTACATTCTGTGTAACGTGTATTACATCAAATTCTTTTTCTAATTCAACTAAACCAATATGTGCATCATTAGGTACAACTTCTGGCATTTGTCTTCTTCTTTCATTATAAAAATCTAGAACTTTACTTCGGTCTTTAGCCCATCCTTCTGGTGTAGCAACATCTTCGATTTTGTGGTTATTCCAAAGGCCATCTTTACAGTCACGGAATGTTAATACACCCGACTCTCTATCTAAACCAGCACCACTAAAAATTACGATTTTCTTTTTCATTATCTATTGTTTAAACTTCTTAAACCAGCAAAAAAGATTTTGATACCCTTGATTATAATACCTAACCCACCAACATAACCGAAGTTATACCAGAAACCGTTATTGTTTATAGCGTAGATAGCAATGTTATCTGAGAAAAGACTACAGATAAATGCTGGGAACATAATCATACCGTGCCAAACACCACCCCAGAAACCATAGATTTCTTGGTTAGGGTCAAGGAATTGTATATGTGCCACATCAGCACATCCAGTCAATAATAACAGCACAAATACTGTCATGAATAATTTTGTTTTCATATTTTTACTTTTAAAGTGAATCTTTTATTTTTTTCAAACGAGCCTCAACCCGTCTGTTTACTTCTTCCTCAATAACTCTATTCGTAGACAAAGAAACTATTTTTTCCGTTATACCGTTTATTTTATCATCAACATGTCTAACAAGGCTACTTTCAATTTGTTTAAGTCTAAAGTTAACTCTTTCAGTCAACGCTGATTTCGTTTCTTTTGTGATACCTTTTGCGAAAAAGTCTAACTCATCGTTTAGATATTTGGTTAGAATTTCTTTGACTTCACTACTAGATAATAAAACTGTTTCATCGGAAGCAGTTTTAATCTTCATGTTATCAAATTTATTTGAGTTGTACGTTAATAAATCACTAATCCTTGCCATTATAGTTAGCGGTTAATAAATTTAAAACCAAACCCCAATCGTTCTCTGGGTCAAATCCAGCTTTGTCCTCAAACAAAACATTCATGTAAGGTTTTTTATCGTAACATCCATATCCATTAGTTTGTGTCGGAACCTCTGGGTTCTCATTCACATACTTAAAATGAATGTCATTCTTTTTGAACAATTCCAAATACTCATCAACCTCGTTAGGGTGTGAACAGGTATAAAGGAACATTACAATGTCTGGTCGTTGACTGATGAACTGTAATGTTTGTTTTGCCATTGGATAAAATTCATCTGGCGTACTACCAAATGTATAGTTTGGTTTAAGAATTGTACCATGAATATCAAAAGCCCAAAATGTTCGGTCCCAGTTTCTAGTAATCTTGTACTCGAAGTGATTCGTTAGAATCGATTTAATTATACTCATAGTTATGATTCAAAAATGTTTCTAAAATCTAAAGTGTTCATTGAAAAATATGTATCTTCTACTTTGAAGAATACCGCACTTCCAATATATGTTAGGTTAGTTGGTTGCCATTCTTTTACGACACTTAGTGGAAATGTTTGTTCACCTTCGTTGGCAACACCTACTTTAACAAGCTCATTCATTAATGTTAATTTTATAAATTGTTATTTAACAAAGGTACTAATACTTTTATTAAAAAGCAAGAGAAACCTAAAATATTATATTGGGTTGTATTTATTCTCCAAAGCTATCAAAACCTTTTGCATGTCACCCTTGTAAAAACCAGAACAATTAATGCAATTGATTTCAACTATCTTCCAACCATCTGGTGTTAGGCAAATGTCCATCACAAAACACTCAGCAACTTGATACAAGTCAACCATTCTCTGAGCGAATTCTAAGCCCTCTGGTTCAACGTTTTCTTCGTAAGCAACATACTGACCAAAACGATAATAAGAACTGGTTACAATCTTTCCATCAACAATCCACGTTCTGGCTTCTTTGTATATGGTTTTCGGTATACCGATTTGAATTAGTTGTGGTTCCGTTAATTTGGTGTAGTTTATATTTTGTTTACGTTGCTCAAGCATATCATCCCATTTGGTTTTGGTAAATACTTGTCCTGTAAACAACTTTGAATCCTTGCATGGTCTTATGAATTTTATTTCACCGTAGTTCCATTCAAATTCTTCTTCAAACTCTTTGATTTCACAATCGTAGTTCAATAAGTTTTCTTTGTAGTGTTCGGAGTATATTGAGTAATCGTGGTTTCCACCAAAGAAAGAACCAGGTTCCCAACCGTTTTCAGTTGCTAGTTTAGCCATTCTAATAGAGCCGAATGTAAATACATCTTTTCTATCAGTCACAAATTCAAACTTATCAGAGTTAGGTAAACATTCTATGACTTCATACTCTAAACCTAATTTGGTTAAGGCTTCAAATATGATGTCATAGTTAGTTTCTCTAAATACATTTTGTTGTATTATGTAGTGCATTACGGTACATAGTTTACAATCGTAACATACTCACCACGAAGTTCTTCGTCAATGATTGCTTCAATTGTAGCCCAATCACCACCAGCTAACCCAGCACCAATCTTAGGTAAACCAAATGTTTTACCAGAGAATTTAGCTTTCATCAACTTCAACGCAGAACGTAAAGCTTCATAGTCTAAATCCATCTGACCACTTCGTCTTCCAGTATAGTCATATTGGCCATACAAGTTAACAACAATCGGTTTTGTAGCTTCACTATATGAAATAGTACCTAGCTTGTTAATGTCCCCTTGAACTGTCTTGCAGTCAGCAGCGTAAGCATCTGGGAATTTATGTTTGATTTGCGGGGCAATACCAGCACCCATAGTGCAAAAACAGTTGCAACAATGTGCAATTACTTCGTAATTTTCGGCATCCTTTACTAGGTCACCATCGATATATCTAATCATTTTCTTGTTTTTTAAAAGTTTCTCTTACTCGCATAATGGCTTCACCTAACCAGTTTTTTCCTTGCCATTTGCTTTTATCTTCGATGTTTCTGTGGTCAACACCCATTCCAATACCCCAAATCTTGTCGTATGGACTAGCCTCAACAATTTCTTTGTCATCAGTTTTCAATAACTCAACCTTTAGACTAGGATTTTGTGTGAATTTAGCCAAGTTACCTTGGTAAACAAATTCTCGACACACTTCATTCCATTTGTCTGTGTTAAAGTTTTTAACTGTACGACCCAAAGATTTTTGGTCAACTGGTCTAGCGGCAGCCATGATAGCATCATGACTCTCTTGGTCGTTGAATGTCAATGCTTTCATCGCCATCATGTATTGCTCACAGCAATTATATTCGATTCCAGCAATGCTGAACTTAGACGAATACCACTGACTGTAGATTCCATTCCAAAAGAATACGAATTCGTCAGTTGTTTTTTCGTTTGTATTTTTCATTTTAAATAGTTTTTTTAGTCGTGCTTCTATGAAATTCAATCAATTCCACACTTTTTATTTCTAACCCTTTGGTATATGTGAAAGTTCCAAGTCTTTCTTTTATCATATCCAAGTGTTCCTGTGTTGGTTCTTCATCAAAGAAAATCACAACACCTTGATTGGTACCACCATCGATATCGTTACCCAACGCTACTGGTCTATACGTACCATTATCATCAGCTTCATTTCCGATAACATCATCGAAAAATTCTGCAACAGTTTCATCGATTAATTCGTCACCAACTTCGCAATCACCAACGTGACCAGTTAGATGTGCACACATTTCTCTTTCAAAGTTCCCAGCGTACTGATTAGTTTCAATCAATACAGCAAATTTAGCTCTCATCCCCATTATTCTAAGTTTTTAAGTGCGTTAGCTTTATGGTTTGCACTAATTTTGTCATACAAGCCAGATACAAGACTATAAGTGTATTCAAATAATCTTCGGAATGGGTTATTTAATAACGTACCCAATAATGATAAAGGCCAGTATGAAATCCAAGCTACAATCGATGCTTTGTTATCTAAACCTTTTGGCATGATTTTACTTGCGATATCTGATATTGTTTTAACATCACTACCATAAACACTAATACCAACTAGTCTTAATCTTTCACATAAATTAATGATATCATTTGGATTTTTTAACGCACCAAACTTATCGTTTGTGGCTTTAAATTTTCGATATACTGATTTTACAAACTCATTCCATTTTAAGAATGACCATACAACCCCACATACCAAATATCCTACGATAAATAAAACGGTTACGAGTATGTTGGCGGTCATAAAGGCCCATGCAATACCACCGTAGTTCCAAATTAATAATGCGATTGCTAAGCTAAAAGCTGTTGTCGCAGTTCCTTCTGATTGTAATTCTAGTGATATAATAATCACCAACGCTGCGATAATACTAAACCATAGTATGAATGTCGCACTTGCTAATAATGTTAACATGTTTTTCTTTTTTTAAATTGTTATTTTTGCTCTTTCTCTAATTTCTTCGAATGTGTAATCAACAAGGATTTCACCACTTCTAAACACTTCAATCAATTCATCTGTTACTGAATCAAAGTCAGCATCCATTGATGTAACGGTTCTGTATGTACCATCGTCATTCTTAACCAATTTAAGTTTTCCTTGTTTAGATTTTTTGAATGATTTTGTAATGTTACCATCAGCATCCATTTCGGTTGGTGACTTAACGATATTTCTTTCTTCACCATTAACAATCGCATAACACGCTTTGGTTGCGAAGTTTTGCGTATCTCTGTTGATATCTGCTTGTAGCAATTTACCACCCATACCCAACGCTAAGTTCTCTGGAGAGATTTTCAATTCATCTAACATTGCGTAGATTTCTTTGATTGAATCCAAGTTCACACCATCACCTTGAATAACACGTACTTGTGGTGGCAATACCTTGTAACCTTTTTCATTGGTTGTGTAACCAAATTTATCGAATAAGATGTTGAAGATTTCTTTTAAGGTCATCAATACATCACCAGAATCTGGGCGTATAACCAATTGATTTCCTGGAGTCGCTGGTCTTGATAAAACTAATTCTTTCAAATCAGTTCCCCAATATTTAGAACACGCTCTGAATATGTTAAATGAATCTGATACACACGCAACCAATCCAGTAGGATAAGTTTTCAATACACGCATCATAAGTGCTAACTCACCTTCTTCACCGTTTAGGGTCATGATTGAGTGCTCTGTTGCTGGGATTGATAAACCATACACAGTTTCTGTGTTATAAAGGTCACGGATTAATTTTGATGCTACTACGGTATCTGAACCTCTAAAGTTCACCAAGTGAGCAGAACCACCAATCTTAGCTGATTGTACACTTGATACACCACGGAAACCGAAGTCATTCAATACGAAATCAACTAGAAAGTCGATAAGACCAGCATCATACGCTGTTCCTTTTACGAATGCGGCAGTAACGATTTTTCTTACTTCTCTAGAAAGTGAAGCAACGGTAATCGGATACCAAACTTGAAGCAATATTGACTCTAAGAAGTTGGTCAACCATGCACATTCTGGGTCAAGACTTTCGATTACGAATAACACATTTTTAGTGTTAACGATAGTTCCTTCTGGAACCGCCTTGATGCTGATAGGTAATTTCCCATCATATTTATCAACGATGTAATCAAACTTACTTCTATCGAATACACCATCACGACCAAAGATACCTAATTCATTACCTAACATTTCGTTAGCTTCATCAACTTCTTCTTTTGTGATAGCAATACCCTCTAAGTATTGTTTAAGTACAATCTGTAAACCATAGAATACGGTTTCTGAAAATTTACCACCTCTTGATTCCATGTATGAAACCATCTTGGTCATTTCAGAACCATAGAATTTGTGGTGTGAATATTTGTAACCATCGGAACATAAGACCAAGTTATCTGGCTTAGTGATGATTTTAGTAAGGTATTTTTGCATACCTTCAATACTAGACCAATCTTTATTTTGAATGGCAGTTGCTAAATTCGTAGCTAATTGTGTTTGTAAACTCATATTGTTAAAATTTTTTGTTCTTATTTGATACAAAGGTACTACTAATATTTTTAATAACCAAATATATCCAATGTTTTATTTAATAATTACTCAATGTACCCTTGTTATTTCTAACAATAACACTAGTAGGTTTCAATTCTTTAGGACTAGTTAACCCCATAGCACCTAAAACTTCACGAATTTCATGGATTACAGCTGTATGATAGTTAAAAACACGTACTTTTTTCTCTTCTGGGTTCAATGCACTGATTAAATGCTTGTTTTGAGTAGCAATTCCTACTGGACATGTGTTCATATTACACTCTCTAGCTTGAATACATCCTAAACTAAGCATAAATGCACGTGCTGCGTTAACAATATCAGCACCCAATGCCAATAATTTGATAATATCGAATGAGTTGCTAGCTTTTCCAGATGCAATAAGAGTAATTTTGTCTCTCAAGTCGTATTGTTTAAGTGTTTTATTAACAAAAATCAACGCATCTACTAGTGGCATACCAACATTATTGGTAAAAACTATCGGTGCAGCACCTGTTCCACCCTCTCCACCATCAATTGTGATGAAATCTGGGTATATTTTTAGTTCTTTCATAGTATATACCAACGATATGAACTCACTTTCATCACCTAGACATAGTTTTATACCTATAGGTAACCCATCAGATAGGTCTCTAAGCTCACTTATGAACTCTAATAACTCTTTATGGTTAGTAAATGCACTATGGTATGGGGGACTCATTACATCTACATGTGGTTCTACCCCACGTATGTCAGCAATTTCTTGAGTATTCTTAGATGCTGGGAGAATACCACCATGACCAGGTTTGGCTCCTTGTGATAATTTTATCTCTACCATCTTGATACTCTTATTATTTAATATAGTATCAAAAAATCTAGGTGTTGAAAATACACGTCTACCATCAACTGTTCTCCCAGCACCAAAGTAACCAGTTCCAATTTGGAAACATAAATCCCCACCATTCTCTACATGATAAGGACTAACACCACCTTCACCTGTATTGTGATAGAAATTACCCAACTTGGCACCACCATTCAAAGCTCTAACAGCAGCATCTGACAACGCTCCGTAGCTCATTGCACTAATGTTAAAAATACTAGCTGAATAAGGATGTCGACAGTCTTCACCACCAATCGTTACACGAGGCTCAGCAATCAATGAAATGTCTTTAGGGTACATAGAGTGACCTAAGAACTCGTAACCTTCTTTATATACGTCTAATTGAGTTCCGAAGGGTGTTGTATTGATTTCACCCTTGGCTTTTTGATAGACATCAGAACGTTTCTCACGATTGTAAGGTGTTCCGTTGGTGTCGTGTTCAATAAAGTATTGTTGTATCTTTGAACGCTCCGACTCAAATAACCATCTAAGTCTAGCGACAAGTGGATAGTTTTTAAGAAGTGCGTGTTTGGTTTGAAATATGTCGTGAATTACTACGATTAACCCAACTAGGAATAGTGTTGCTAATAACCATAAACCTAAGCTTTGAACGATGTAAGATATTACACCTAAACCTATTGTCCAACCTATAAAAAATACTAGTATTTTATCTCTCATTAGAATTTGATTAATTTATCAGTTACTACTTTTTTCAAGAATGTTTTCATTAACTCAACGTGTTCTGGAACAATCTTATCTTCAACTTTAAATCCGTAATCAACCTTTGGAATGTGACCATCACCTTGACTTGGTTCTGTGATTACGTTTAACAAATCTTTTAAGTCGAACCAACGAACTTCAGCGATATCGTCAGAAGCTTCTGGACGACCCATTTGGTCCCATTCGTATGTCATAAACAAAGTTGTCATGATACCAGATTCTTCTCTAGCATATCTCCAATCTTCAACAGCTTGACTACAAATATAAGTCATACCCAATGCTGATAATTTGGTTTCTTCCATCAACTCTCTACGAGCAGCCATTTCCCAATTCACATCGTCACGGTCAACAAAACCACCGACAAATCTAAAAAGAGTTTCTGCTGGCTTTCTAGCCAATAGGATTTGTCCTTCTCTAGCTACAACAACATCAACGGTTGCATAGGTTACTGGTCTTTGTTTTGCAATACCATAGATTACACCCGCTCTAAAATCTTCAGTTTCTTCAACAGTTTGAGCAGCAACTTCTCTAATTTCTGTAGCATTGTGTGAATCTATTGGTGTAAATTCTTCTACATGATGTCTACCATGATAGTGAGGAATAAAAGAATCACGGCTACCATAGATGATAACTGGTTTATCTGGAAATATTGTTCGGATAGTGTTGTCTAGGTTTGTAGACCATTTTTCATCACTTCTATTATCTTCTTGTGGTAGAACGATAACATTTGGATACATATTTTGTATCATTTTCTTTCTTGTAGGAAAGTCTAATGGATTTCTTTTTGTATTCTGGATTCTAGCGATACCTAAAAATACAATAACATTTGAGTGTTTGCTGGTTACATGGTTAAGTAACCCTTTATGACCATCATGTAGATAAGGAGTTTCAAATCTACCAATAACAATTCCAATTGCTTCCGCTTCGTTTAATTTTTTCATGTTTCTAATTTTATAATACAAAGGTACAAAAAAAATCCCGATAAACCAAATTATCGGGAAATATTTTTATTAAACTTTGAAACCCATTGATTGTTTCTCTTTTTCGACTTGACTTGAGTAGAACCCTTTGTATGATTCGTTGATAAGACTCACAGTGTCTTCAACACTCCAATTCTCATCGTCCTCAGACATTTCTCGAATGTTATCAGCCAAGTTAGCGATAAAGGCCCCAGTAATATTTACCTTCTTTCCATTTATCTTACCATTCAAGGCAGAATAAACTTCTTCTGTTTGCCATTTCTCTGGCAAGTGGATATTACATACCTTGATGATTTGGTTTTCATCTAAGAAACTGTAGTCTAACGTGAAGTTAAATCTTCCAGGTCTTTCTGCTGCTTTATCTACAAGACCTTTATCGTTGGTTGATGCCAAAAGACTAATCTTACGTTTCTTAACACCATCAAAGAATGATAAGAACTGACCTAATAGTCTGGTATAGCTTCCGTTATCTCTTGAACCTAAGTACAAGTCAATATCATCCATTACGATAACTGCGTTCTCAAAAATCTCACATGCTTCCATGATTGATGTTAGGTCTTCCGAGTTACCGAAGTCTGGAATAACGAAAGTAACATTTGGTATTAACTTTCTAGCAATCTCACGTATGCTTTCAGTTTTACCTGTTCCTGGTTCTCCGTTTAATAGGTATCTCGCATTTCCACCTCTAGCCACACGAGAGATAAAGTGTTGGATGTATTTCATTTGTACATCATTAAGGATAAGCTCGTTACTAGCATCTTTAATGTTTATGATTTCAATCCCTTTGAAACGACCTTCTCTCAATTTAACCTTGATACATTTACCTTTGTATTCAGAGTTGTTAAATGAAAGGTTTTTGATTTTCTTAACCAACTCAGCAAAAGCTTTATGGTCAATACCTTTTTTGGCTGTAAGGTGAAATTGATTAACCAATTCATTACGACCATCTAAGAACATTTTGGTTTGGAAAATGTAATCATTTTCATCATTTTCAATAGTAGTACTAAACCAGTACGAACCAGTTACTTCAAAACCACCACCGAAATCGATTCTACCGATATTATCGCTAGTACCATAGGCTCTTACATTCAATTCTTTTTGTTTACCTTTGAAAGCATCATGCAAGTAAGAATTTATAATAGCAAATTCAATGAAGCTAATTTCTTCAGTATAAGAATTTACCATGTAATCTTCTTCTTCATCATCATCTTCTTCAGTCCCAGTGAAACCAACATTTACTTCGTCATCTTCACCGATGTAAATCTCTTCACCATCTAAATCACCAAAGTCGATTCTTTTAATCCCAAAGTTGCTATGGAATTCTTTAACAATTTTTTCAATCTCGTTAGGTGTTGCTCTAACTGCTTTTTTTCTACCACTCATATTTTTTGTTTTTATTAATTATACATGATGGTCTACATTACCAATACCCTTGGTCGCCATTATTGTTTTTATTTCATCGTAATGAACTGGAGCATAGTCCCATCCATTACAACCCATATCTAATACTTTTCTTTCATAGTATTCTGGATTCTGAGTTACCAAGCTTTGATGGCAATGCCCGTGCAAGTGCCAATCTCCGTGATGTGCTTTGTCCCACGATAAAATAGGATAGTGCATCATCATAATCCCTTGTTTTTTTCTAGGGATATCATTATCATTTATTGATAGATTAACATAATCGCTGATTGTTTCAAATCGATTCAATTTACGAATATCTCTCTCATCATCATGATTTCCAAGAATGAAGTGTATCTTACCCTTCAATTCCTTTAAGATACGTTGTGTATCATTACCATTTCTATCAAAGGATAAATCCCCTAAATAGAATACGACATCATTGTCGCTAACTTTTGAATTCCAGTTGTTAATCAACGTTTCATTCATTTCTTCGACACTCTCAAAAGGTCGTTTGTCGTATTTAATCACATTTGTATGACAAAAGTGCAAATCCGAAGCAAACAAAACCCTTTGATGGTCTAATTTTATTCTCATTTTTCTTCTTTTTCTAATTGTTCTTTCAATTTCAATAGAGCAGAACTAGAATCACCTAATGTGAACGTAGCTGTTCTATTTTTAACTGAGTTAATTTTATTTATTTTTTGCTGCACATCAACGTCATCGATGCTTTCAGCTCGTTTGATAAACGATTCTCTTCTAATTGAACCAAGCAACCAGTTGATGTGTTTATCTCCTTTAAGGGCCTTTGTAATCAACCAATCATAAAAGATTTGGAATGATTGGTATGACATGAACGTGTTGGTGTCTTTACCAGTAACACCCATTTTTCTATCACCTATAAGCTTAGCTATTGGTGATTCTACTTTAGCGTTCTCACTGAACATATTCTTTAGATTGCTCATGAATTGACTTTTGAATTCTTCAGTGTGAATACCTTCTAGGATATCTTCTGAAGAAAACAATGGTTCTCTGGTCAATACACATTTGAAATCACCTTTTGGTGTTTCCCAAACCTTTTCAACGCTGGTTATTGGCATGTAAGACCTAACTAGGTGATTAAGGAAATTTTTAGATTTCGGATTGTCAAGCATTTTATCTAAGCTTGCGTGAATTTGTTCTTGATTCATAGTGTTTTATGTATGTAAAATAATGTAATTAAAGACGATAAATATTTGCACGTAATGTAACCATTGGTCAAACCCAACAGTAGTGAAAAACGCATAGTTTTTCTCAGCTTTATAATATTTGGTAGTCATACGACTAGTAATATAATCGGTTATGAAATGCATTACAAATATCGCTATTCCAGCTGCTAAGTATAACCATGATGATACGCTTAACCCAACTATCAAAAATAATAACCACCAAGCTAGTATAGTCGTTACAGTATAAACTGTTACGTGCATTCCTAAGTAATAGTTACTAGTGCTTTTTCTCATAGCCATGTGTCTGGTTTGTAAAACAAAATCACCCACCCAATGTACTAATAGGAAGTATAAAACATAACCAAAAAGTATTGTAACTAAATCCATTATGCTTCTGCGATTATTGATGAAACTAATTTGTTATCAGCTAACCCTTTGTAATCTCTACTGAATAAACCCATCATTTGACCAGCATTTGTTAACCCAGCATCTTTATACCCTTTAACAATAGTTCTGATTTGTTCTTCAGTCATAAGACTTGGTAAATAAGGTTCCATGTATGATAACTCTACCAAGGATTGTGGGTCGTTGGTTAGTTTAAGAGATTTTTCCATTTTACGTAAGATAATCAAAACTGACCCATCAGTTGTTACAGTTCCTCTACCTTCTTCGTTTTGGATTTCACTTTTTAAAAGACCTAGGAAATTTTTTCTTTCCATTTCTTTTGCTTTGAATGCTGTTATAAAGTCAGCATTGATTTTTTCTTTTAAAGACATCTTGTTCTTAATTTTTGGTTAATATATAATAGTGATAAAAATCATCACCATCTATTGCGAAATAAGCGAACTTAATTTCATTTTTTTGTACTCTTTCTGAGATAACCTTGAAGTTATCTTTGTATTGGCTAGAAGCAAACCTAATATATTTGTCATCACTAGGCTTTGCTCTAACTCTTTTTGATTCCATTACCAACTCTGAGTTGACAGGTTCTTCTTCAGTTATCTTTTTAATCTCTGGTTTTACTGGAACCTTAACTACTGGTTTTGGTTCTACCCTTTTCTTAGGTTCCACCTTTGGAACAGGTTTCGGGGCTACCTTAGCTTTTACTGGTTCAACAATCTTAACCTCTACTTTTTTCTCAACCTTTGCTTTAACCTTCGCTGGTTCGACAACCTTAACTTCTGGTTTAACTTCGATTGGTCGTTCTCTCTTTTTAGGTTCTATAGCGACTACTGGTTTTTTCTCAACTTTTTTACGTTCTATTGCCATGACTTATTTTCATATTACAAAAGTACTACAATTTTTGGTTGAATGCAACTTTTACTTGGTTAATTTTTTATAAACTTCAAATCTGAATTTTAAACCGTTCTCTTCCAGTATCTTATCACTGTCAATTAAGTTCCAGTCTTTAACATCTAAACCTTCTAAGTAGGTATCACCTTCAACGTTAGAATAAATCTGTGTAAAAAACAATTTATCAGCATAAGCAAAGGCTTCTTTGTATAAATCAGCTCCACCTATAACGAAAAGTTCTTTATCACTCTCTTTATATGACTCTAATAGTTTGGTATAATCAGTATGAACTTCAGCACCTTCAGCTACATAGTCTTTATTTCTAGTTACCACCAAATTTTCTCTATTTGGTAGTGGTCGATACTTCTCTGGAATACTTTCCCAACACTTACGACCCATGACAACTATGTGTCCTTTGGTAATGTCTTTAAAGTGTTTCATATCTGTTGGCAAATGCCATGGCAAATCGTTATCTTTACCAATAACCATATTGGTTGATGCTGCTACAATAATATTAATCATGTTTTTCTTTTTTTTATTGTTTCGTCTGTTATTGAAACCAGTGTTGCTTTGTCATAAGTCATTACGTCAAACACCACTGACCTTTTTTGGTCTAACCATCTTTTGAAGATTAGTTCACCTTTACCATTGAATAGATAAAGTTCTTTACCATGTATTTCTTTTCTAAATGTACCTTTCATTATTTCTCAAATATTTGGCTAATTTGTGTAAGCGTAAATTTATGTAAGTTCTCTAAAACCATTCTAACTTTAATCTCATCATTTATCGTTGAATATGATGTAGCCATTGTATAGATTTCGTTTTCTTTTAAGATGTCATCAACTAGGTTTTCTTCACCTTCTTTTATCACATTTCTTTAACGTTTTATTTGTTTCATATCCAAATGATGAGCATATGATTCCAAGTGTTCAATCATTTCATCTTCCGTGAAATCATCTAAGTCAAATTCTACTTCTCTAATCATTTTCAATTTGTTTACGTTTTTCTGTTAATAAACCAACCAGTTCGTTGTATCTATCATTATTTTCATATTCCTTAAGATAAGCATATAAGAATTTAACGGCACCTTCTAAATGTTCAGATGTAACACATGATTTGATAGTTGCTCTAACTTTTTTAGATGCCATCAAATCTGCACACTTATCACAATACAAACTTGGTTTGGTACCATCAACATTAATAAAATTGTTTTCTTCATCGTATTTAACATAGCTCGTTATTGTCGAACATTTTTTACATAACGAAACTGGGTTACCACCATTAAATTTTATAACTGGCTTATTCATCTTTTGCTTCTAATAGTTCAAAACTTAGCCCATGTGGGAACGACTTCTTATCTTTCATGGCAACAAACGTAAAGTTAGCAGCACATATATCCTCGATTACACCCATAGTGGTTTCTCTACTAACACTAATCTTTGTTTGTATTGAAGATTTACCTAGCGTTTTAATTTCAGCAATCATTGTAATTAAATCACCTAAGAAAGCGGGTTTCTTAAAATCAATTCTATCAACACACGCTGTAACCGCACCATCAGCACCTGTACCATACAAAGCACGTCTAACAACCTTAACACCAGCTATATCCATCTCGGCCATAACCTTACCACCGAAAAGTGTATCGGCATAGTTTAAATCTTGTGGGAACACTGTAAACGAATGTACAGCAGTTAATCTATTCTTTTGAGTCTTGTCAACAATCATAATATCTATTTTAATACAAAGGTACTAATTTATTTTGTTTCTTCCAAGTCTTTTTTGATTTTATTTTCCAATTCACCAATATTCAAGCAATAACAATCACCTTTGAATGTCCATGTACCATTTGGAATGTTATCATCTAACTCACCTTTCTTTCGGAACTTAGCTTCTTTGAAGAATTTCTCTTTATCTTTCCACCCAACTATCCATGCTCTGGTTAAGTCATTATGAACAACGACAAAGCAATAGTAATCACATTTCTGTTTAGTGTTGAATGCGAAGATATTATAGGTATGGTGTGGTGCTGGTGGATAATTCTGTGCTTTGGTTTTAACATCAACCTTCACACCTTTAATTATCATATCGTAGTCGTAAGAACCGACATACTTGGTTTTGTTTTTGTATTTATCCCAAACAATTATTTCACCCAACGCACCTACCTCGTTGCCTTTTCCTTCAGTTACAGACCCGTTTAATACATTAAACTCATAAAGCTCTTTGGCTCTTTTTCTTTGGTCATCAGTTATTAATATTTCTTCCACACATAACGATTAAGCTTTTTCGTTATTGTCGGTAGTTTCTTCAGTTGTAGTTGAAGGAATTAATAAAAGAGTTAACTGTTCTATGGCTTTGTTTACCATATCTTCTTTGTGTGCGTACTCATTTTGGTCAGCCACGTGAATCAAGGTTATCAACGCTTCACATAAACAAGATATGTCAGTTAGTATCATTTCTTTCGCCTCTTCTCTATTAGTAGGCGGTTCATTTTCTTGACCTTTCCCAATAAGTATTGGTTGGTCTCTTTCCGTATCGATATCGATTAAGATTGAATTTTTCATATAAGTTATTTTTTTTACAAATATACTAATTTTTTTATTAAAAAACAAGTATTTATTAAAAAAATATTTAACATGGCAAAAGCAACATCAACAACAACTTCTGGCAGACTTGAAAAGACTCATAAGAAGAGACCTGGAATTCATTCGAAATCGAAATCATCAAAAATGAAAAATTCTAAGAACTACTTAAAAAAATCTGTAGGTCAAGGTTAAAACAAAAAATGGGCCCATTGGGCCCTTTTTTAATTTAATTCGTATGTCTTTTTTTCACCATTTGGTTTTGAATAAACCAAGTTATCAACTTTGATTGGCATGTCTTCCATACCTTTCATTTTTTTTATGTATTTGTCAGCCGTTTTAGGTTTCAAATAAGCAATTGTTACGTGTGGGTGATAATCTGGAAAGTTATTTGTATTTGGAAATTTCTTAAACTTTGTATTCATTTTATGCATGTCATCACTATCAACGTCAAACTTTAAAACATCAAACTTTTCATTGCTAAATGCTGATATACCTTTGAACCCTATCTTAGGTTCTTTTACTTTATCAATTTCTTGTTCTATATCTTCATCTGGTACATCTGCATGGAAACCAAATAATATTGTCGCATGCGGCTCAGTTTCTCTACCATAGCTTGGGTCTTCTTTATCAATGTATAAGTCTTCGTCATCAATCATATCTTGTAACTTATCCCAATCTTCATTGGCTACATCTAAGTAAACCATAAGACACCCATATTCATTTTTATGGGTTTTGTGTTTGCCTTCTTTTAATAAAGCGGCTCTTAATTCTTTTTTAATATTCATATAAAACTTTTATTTGTTCTTAAGTAAATCTTGTCGATTTCCTTTATTAGCTTTATGTAAGTCTTTTAACTTATCATAATTTCCAGCTTTTTTATTTGCCATATAAGCTTTTGAAGCGTCAGTACCAGCTGGCTGACCACCATGCAATAACAACGCAAAATTAGTATCACTACAACACGCTAATGAATCATCATAATCGATTGGTAATCTTAATTTCTTAGCATCTTCAATACTATAAACTACAGTTGAATATCTTAGATTATTTTGTAAGATTGTTTCTTCGTTATTTTTATCCATTGATGCTATTAAATTCATATTTTTAGGTACAGAACCTCTATTTGATATCCAAAATTTTAATGATGTTGTATGTGTGTAAAATTTGATATTTGGGAAAGCATTTGCAACTTCAATCCAAGCCTTGAAATAAGCGTCAGAAAAGAAATCCCCACCCTCGTGTATTCTAAAGATATTGCTACGGTCTAAACCAGCATACGTAATTGACTCAATAATCAAATCTGCCATACCTTTAACTCCACCATCTTTTTGTGCTGTCATCAATAATGATAGGTTACTAAAAGCTTTCTTGTTTGTTTCTGGATATTGTGCTTGAGCTCTAGCGGCATAACACATGTGTTCTGTTTTATCACTAGCTTGTTTTAAAGATTTGTTATCTTTAAACTTTTGTCCAGGTTTAGACGCAAAATTCTTACATACAGTGGCGAATGGACATGTATAACCAGCTGGTAAAGAAAAATAAGGCCAATCTAACTTAGCGTTTGCATTTGAAAATGTTAATAAACAAATATTTTTATCTACTTTTTCGGTAGGTGCTGCTTGACCATGTGCAAATGGGTCAAAATCATCTTCTTCTCTTAAATAAACATAAAGCTCATTCAAATTATGTATGTCTTCATCTAAATCACCCGAAAATTGAAAATAGTCTTTAACCGTTTCAAATAGTTTAACGGGACCTTCATTTAAACTAGTTTTTATAATACCTTCTCTTAATAATTTTTTTATCATTTATTTCTTTTAATATAAATATACCAAAAGAAACAAAAAAATCCATACTAGGTATGGATTATTCTTCGTTTAGTTGTTGTCTTAGTTCTTTCTTAGCGATGGTTTTCTCTTTCTTAAACTCATGTCTATTCCAAAATTTACCATAACTGTAACCACCCCACGGAAATCCTTTGGCTGCCTTGTAAAGCATCTTCTCATTCTCTGCATCCATTTGATAAAGAATGTTATCATGTTCTCTACGATGTGTGATATATGATTGAGTAATTTTCACAACCAACTCATAAGATAGTGTGCAACGATAGTGAACATCACTATAACCACTTTTCCAATACTTCTTACGCCAGTCATCATATACAACGAAAAACTTTTTAGCCGTGGGTGATAATGCTTCATATTTTTCCTTGTTAATCTCATTTAACTTAGGATACATGATATACCATTTTTTTGTTTTATAATCTCTAGACTTGAAGTCTTTCTTTTTAGACCAGATTTTTTGCTTACATACATCCAAAGCTTCTTGGAATGCTGAGGCATCTTCACGTCTAAGTATATCTTCTCTAAGCACCCATTCAGCATCAAAACCATGTGGTATTGGTTTTTCCAATTCAATGTAGCCTTGATTTCTTATGGCATCTGAAATCTCTTTGTCTTTAAGTTTAAGACGTATAATCTCTTTTTCCCTTAAATAATGTTTGTTTCGTTTTTTCATCTAGATTATTTTCTACAAATATACGAATTAATTTGTCTGTTTGCAAGTTTTTTGAGCAGAAAAGAGGAATCGAACCTCTGAATCTTCACGTAGTTATACGACTTTTTGTCCCTGGGGATTGGGTGTTTTACCAACTAAACTATTTCTGCATGTAACAAAGTGAGCGTAGCCACGTTCCTGTTTTATTTCATCATTTATCTAAGCCACTACCCGTCTATCATAGCAATCCAAGTTCCCTTGCTAAGACTGTATGTGTTGCACCCCGTGTTGCGGTAGTAATAACGATACTTCGTTGACAGTCCCACTTTTAGGCCTTCGTAGGTATCTCCTACCTCTTGGAGAGATGTCGTGAACTTCCTCTGTTGCCAGCGATGAATCCTCTTTCTTTGTTATTCTATTTCTATTTTTTTAATCATTTCAAATGGTAAAAAACCATCTAACCTTGTTTCAGCTACATCAGCAAAATATGGCAAGTCTTCCAAATAGAACTCACCCATTGTAAAGTTGATACATAGGAACTTTCCTTTGGTAGCATCCCATTTAGCCACATGACCAGCTCTCCATCTATGACCATTGTAATAAGCACCATCAATAAGGGTTTCTTTAGGTATCATAACATCAACCATTCTAATCAAACGATTAGCTTCCTTGATATCTTCATCTTTTCTTCTTAATTCAGCTTCAATCATAGCATCTTTAATCTTGTCAGCTTTTTCTTTACCGACAACTTCTACCAACTTATTATAATGTTCTGTTTTCATAATACAAAGGTATTAAATTAATTTGATATAAACAACTAATATCGTAATAAACCTAAAAATGCATAATAAAGCTATCAACTTTATTATGCAAATTCTACTTTATCGTTCTAGTAATCAAGTACTTGTGCATCCACTGGGGCTCGAACCCAGACAGCCCATATTAAAAGTATGGTGCCTTATTCCATTTTGGCTATAGATGCTTTGTTAATCTAGTAGCCCCAACGGGAATCGAACCCATTTCCCCCCGTTAAAAGCGGGGTGCATCGCCATCAATGCTTTGAAGCCATAGTCGTAACTATCCCTTCAACGCATTGAAGGCAGTTACTGTTTACTCTTTATGTTCTTTATTGTTTTCATATCTTTTTTAATCAATTTTTTTTATTTGGCCTCCCAGAAGGATTCGAACCTTCCATCCATAAGCCCCCACTGGGCTCCGCTTTTCCTACTAAGCTATGGGACGCATATTAGAGCGGGAGATGGGGTTCGAACCCACGGCCTATGCATTGGTAATGCATTGCTCTACCACTGAGCTACTCCCGCAATTTTACCCAGAATCGTTTAACTGGGTGATAGTTATCTTTACTATCTTCGCTATGTGCAACGATTTTTACTTTGAGCAGAAGACGGGGCTCGAACCCGCAACATCCAGCTTGGAAGGCTAGCACTCTACCAATTGAGCTACTTCTGCAATTTGTGCCTCTCTCTGCACCCGTCATACCCCCTTTGTATTCTGTTAATCTCCTAAGACCGTTTGCTACGCTTGATATTAAATCTCAGCCCTTATAAGGATTTTCCTAACGGTAAAGCGGTATCAAAAACCAGTATACTTTAATAACGTCAGTAGGACTTAAAGGGAACCACTCATCTCTATCCCTTCATCAATGGGTCATTATCCCATATTTGGCGTAATCCATACATTGCTGCACGTCTATCCTACTTTTTGAGCCTCAAGTCGGGGTCGAACCAACGACATCTTGTTTACAAAACAAGTGCTCTACCAACTGAGCTATTGAGGCATTTTGTTAACGTGGTTATTAAACCATCCCTTTATCCAGAAATCAAGTGAATTAACTTATTCTAACGTTAACATTATTTCTAATTTTTTAAATTTCTTCCTTTTAACCAACCCTCATTTAGATAAGTTTCAAGGTCTTCTTTTTTAATCTTTTTGTTGATACCATTATTTGTTATCCAACATGTACCATATTGTGAGTTTGTTTCACCAATACCCATTCCTTTAGACGATTTAGACATTAACTTTTTAGATTCTTCAGTATGTTGATAACCTTTCCAATTAAATGATTTTATCTTACCATTTTTAAACGATTCTTTAATTGTTTTTGAAGAAATCTCTTGACGTTCCTTTAAATATTCAACATCATTAATTAATTTATTTTTATGAATATTTCCAGACGTTAAACCACCTTTTGTTGCTCCTTCAATACTAATAAAACCACCTTGACCACCAACGACTAAATTCATACATAAATCTTCCGAAATCAATTCTTTTGTGATAATCTCAATCTCTCTAAGAACTAATTCTTCTCTTGTTGGTAGATATTCTAGAATCTCTTTTGTATGGTTTTCTACACCATATTTCCTAATACTTCTTCTTAATCTTAACCCACTTCCCATATAACCATCTTCCAGATTACATGTTGAATGCATCCCAACATAATATTTTCCTGTTACATTACATGTTGTTTTATATATGTAATGAATATTTGCTTTTTTTCTTCCCATTTTACTTTCTTTCTAAATAAATATCTAGAAAAAGTAAAAAGTACAAAAAAGTTACCAGAGCCGCATGACGGAATCGAACCGACTCTATTCTGGGTTACAAATCCAGTGCACCACCTTTTGTGCGTATGCGGCATTGTAATTTTTATTGTCCACTTGAAAAGCCAAGTTCTGGTCAAAAATTTAAAATCTACCCTAGCGAGTGGGGCCGATAGGATTCGAACCTACTCAGCTTACGCAACGGTGTTACAGACCGCCCCAACTCTCCAACTTTGGCGAGACCCCATTTTTGATTTTTTGTCTAGCATTTTCCAGAAATCAATAAAACTACATACTCGCCAGTGGGCCTAGAGGGACTCGAACCCCCACGTCTTTCAAACTTGGGCTACAACCAAGCGAGCCAGCCAATTGCTCAATAGACCCATTAAGAACAGAGTGATATGTTGTTTCAAATTAAAAGTTTGTTTTTGTTTACTTGCTGAAATCACTCTTTATCTATGTTGGGATACTAGGATTCGAACCTAGACGGACTGGCTCAAAACCAGTAATGCTAACCGTTACATTATATCCCAATAATTCTAATTCTATGCAGACACTTACTTCGTATGGGCCCCTATGAATCAGTAACAGTCTCTTCTCGTCTAGATGACGGGACTCGAACCCGCATAATGCTTTTAAACAATTCTCGATTCCAAATCGAGTCGGCTTCCAATTGCCTTCACATCTAGTTAATTTTAATTCTACGCTCCGTTGCACACGGTCTATGAATTAATAACGGTCTGACAGTCTAAATGGCAAGACTCGAACTTGCGGTCTCTACGGTCCAAGTGTAGCGGATTTCCAACTTTCCCACATCTAGTTAATTTTTGAACATAAAAAAACCCAGTCTAGATTTCTCTAACTGGGTTGTATAAATTAATACTTGCGTATTTTTCTATCCTTATATCATATCCTTCAACATGACATACCCAGTCGTCCCTTGAGGCGTTCCGCCTTTAGGTTGATACTGTTTCGTTTGATATGTTGCTGTTGTTTTCATAATTTTTTTTATTTGTGAGTTTTACCTCGTTTCTAATAAATATACTCTTATTCTTAAAAGTTATACAAAGGTACTACTTTTTTTAATATAAGTCAAGTTTTTTATGACTTTTTTTTAATTTTTTTTTTGTTTTTTAATCTCATCCCTTATGTTTGCTGCTATTTCGTAGTTTTCATTATCTACAGCTTCAGCTAATAATTCTTCAAGTGTTTGAGAAAACACAGGTTTTTCTGGGCTTATTATTGTATGTGGAATGTCAACCATCACCACTTTTACCAATTCACCACCGAAAGCGTACCATGTTCTTTTCTCAAAATGGAACCCATCTTCCTCAAATGTTTCTATCTTATCTGGTTCACCTAGTTGCTCATCTATACTATCTACGTGTTCGATATTGTCTAACATGTTGATAAGACCTTTGATTTGTTCTTCTTTTTCAGCATCGAATTCTTTATTCTTAGCGTCTTTTCTTAAAATCTTTTTTTTATTGTTCTTCCCTAAGAAGTCATTAAAAAGTTCGTCAAATTTATCTGTCATTTTTTTTGATTTTATTAGTAATTTTTGTGTGCGTTTCTTTTGCGTGATACTTGAATAATTCAACTGGGTTTATTCTATATAGATACATAAAAATACCAAAGAATGTTGCAGCCAGAGCATACATGATGCTCATTGTCATCCAGTAATCATGTGTTAATGTCATTATACCATATACTACAATATCATAACCTAACGGGTTTAAAAATAACGCTAACGTTATCAATAAATTTCCTATTGCTTTTTTACCTATTTTAAAGAAGGCATAAGACAATAAAAATGATAGGAATGCCAACCCATAAAGAACGTGCATTGTACTCCAATAGTCGTTTGTTAACTGTGTCAGTTTGTAAACTAAAATGTCGAACCCAAATGGGTTTAGAAAAGTCGCTATCATCAGACATACTGTCCCCATCGCTTTTCTCGTCACTATTCTCTTCACTATCCATTTTGTTTTATTTTAGGACATATCCCACACTCTCAATTAAATGTACGACATCTTATTTTCTAGAACAAGGTAATGCGAATCAACTCATTACCAGTTTAAATTACTTTACAGAATCTTTTGCTACCTTAGTGGTATCAACAGAAGTAGCTGTAGTGTCAACCTTAACTGAATCAGTAGCAACAGCTGTAGAATCAGTAGCAGTTGCATCAGTAGCTGTTACATCGTTTTTACATGAAGTAAAAGATACTGCTACTAATAAAGCTAATGCGAAAATCATTTTTTTCATCTTGTCTTTGTTTTTGTTTATAAATATGTTATTTTTTGGTTTTATTGGTACCCCACCATTACTTTAAATACTTTCTAAATCCAAAGATACACCTGGATTTAAGATAAGTCAAGTTATTTTCATTGGCATAAGCCTCTTTTTCAAATGAAATATTCATATAACCAACTCGATACAAAGCTATCAAATACCATATATAAAATGGTAAGATTCCTAGCTCTAATTGCTGCCTTAAATGAATCTTTTCGTGATTTATTAGCTCTGGATATATATCACTTGCATCACCTATAAATATGAAGGGAAAGAAAGCTAACCCTCTTATCCCCTCACTATTCAATACCCATTCAAAGAATCGAATGGTTCTTCTACTTACTACTACCATTATGATTTAAGTAGCAATTCTTTCATGTCTTTAACCAACTCTCTATGACCATTACCATATGGTTCCCACGCTAACCCCATTGCTTTAAGGTCGTAGTGTTTAACTATCGTTGAATACGATGTTTCACCTTCTGGAAACCCAACAATATAAATACTATCTGCCAATTCAGCAGCAAGTCTTAAATCATGTGTCGAAAAGATAATTGTATTGTATTCATTGCTTTTACCAATTCTAAGAAATGATTCTTTCACTTTTTCGATGTTACCAACATCCAACCCAGAGAACGGTTCATCCAAAATCATAAAGTGTTTAGATGAAAGCATTTGCTCAATGATTGCAGTTCTTTGTCTTTGACCACCAGATAATTCACAAGAATATTTGTCTTTGTGTTCCAATAATCCCCAATCAGTTAGATACTCTTTAATCTGAGCCTCTTTTTCAGCCTTTGTAAGCGTTGATTTTCTCAAAGCATACTCACAAATCTGTGTGATGGTTTTGTGTCTAAAAAGGGTGTATTTTTGGTCTACAAACCCTATGTCGCCCTCTGACAAGTTCTTTGCATCGTCAGCAACATCGGTAGTTAAGTCACTAATAAGCATTTGACCACTTAATGGTTTCAATAAACCAGTTAGTGTTTTGAATAAGGTAGATTTACCTCTACCAGAACGACCAATAAAAGCAATTACTTGCCCAGTTGATTCATGTCCTTGTCTTATGATGTCTTTTTCTTCAAAAGAAACATCTTTAAGGATTGTTTTTCCATCGTAACCAGCACTTAGGTCTTTAACGTATAATAACGTTTGTTCAGCTTTATAACTCATAGTTTAGTAATTTGAATATCTAAAGATTAATTTTCTTAATTTTGTGATAATGAAGTCTAAGGTTAAACCTACAACTACGATTATGATTTGCAATGCGATTACTTTACCAGCATCACCCAATTTATCATTGTTCTTGATAAGGAATCCAAGTCCACCAGCGGCCACAAGGATAGATTCAACGGTTACAAGCATCATCCATACGATTGCCAAGTTTTGTCTAACCAATTCAAATACGTAGTCAATACGACCTTTGATTACAACTTCCCATAAACATTCCCATCTGCTGCAACCTAATGTCCTAGCGTGGTCGAATTCTTCTTCTGGAATATCTTTAATCATTTGCATAAGACTTGTAGTTAAGAATGTTGTCATAAAAACAACAAGAACCCAGACTTGAAGTGTTCTAGCATCATTGATAAGAATTGCAATGTAAAATGCGATACCAGTCAAAGGTAGATATCTAAGCTTAGATATGAATGTACCAACTGGTTTAAAGAATGGAATTGCAGATGAATAAGCAAACATAAGTGAAATCACGATGGAAATCATTACAGCTTGACTGCATAACCAAATTGAACTTGCAATGTGAACGACCAACCCATCGGCCCAAAGGTCTTTTAATCCATGCAATACTTGTAGTGGTGTTGGGAAAAGGTGAGTATCACCAAAACTGTTAAGTCCCCAAAACGTTAATAGAATTACTAACCATGATGTTAGTATTGTCGTTTTACTAGAGCCTTTAAGACTCTCAAACGGTTTAAATAATCTTTTCATTTAATCTTTTTTAAGTGTTAATTTATATGCTTCTCGGTCTTTAATCATTTGTTGTCTAACAGCTTCCAAATCTACTTCTTTCTTTTTGGCTCTTATAGAACCTTTAAAAGCTGTTTTTTCGATGATTGTGATTTGGCGTTCAACTTTTACTATGGTTCTTTTTCCATTCTTATCACCACATCTTTCTAAGATATTGGTAACACCATCCATAGTTTTATAAGGTTTTGCTTTTAACTCGTCATGTGTATAAGAAAATTGATAGTTTGGTTGTTCATCAGCATAAAAACCTTTATTTTCTACATGTGCTAAAAATCTAGTTTCTTTCATTTTTAAGTGTTTTATAATTTCTACTCAACAAAGGTACAACTAATATTTGATATAACCTAATTTTTACATAAAAAAAAATCCCTAACTATGTGTTAAGGATTTTTGTAAGTTTATGTTTCTGTTAGTTTAACAAAGTGATTTCCACACGTCTGTTTTTAGCTTTACCACTAGCAGTGTTGTTATCAGCTACTGGGTCAGTATCACCTTTACCATCAACCAATTGGAAACGGTCTTTAGAAATACCTCTACCAGTTAAGTAGTTTACTACTGAATTAGCACGACCCTTAGATAATGATAAGTTAGATTCAGAGTTACCAACGTTATCTGTGTGACCAACAATTTTTAACTTGGTTTGTTCAGCTTGTACTAGTAAGTTGTAGATTGCTTCTAAATCTTTTTCCGAACCAGCGATTTCCGAACTACCTGTTGCAAAGCTAATGTTCCATTGACCATCAGCCAATACTTTAGTTTTAGTGTCAGTATAAGTTATTTTATCAGCTTTACCAGAAGCAACATCAGTTACTGATTTCAAGAAGTATAAGTTAACCGCATCTTCGTAAGGTACAACACCATCTTTACATGTTTCATTGAAACCACATGGGTTTAAGTCTGTCAAGTAAACTGATACTTGGTTATAAACCGCTTTGTATCTGTTGTTACCATCTGTAATTCCGTAGTATTGCATTGCATCAGCATAGTTGAATACTTTTGAACCACCGATATTGTAATCTAAACCATCTTTGGTACCTTTTTGACCTTTGAATAAATCATACCAGTATTTAGGTGTTTCAAAGTCATATGTTTTAGCAACACATTCAGATGCTTTAACAGCCCACTCATCATATTGTTTGATTTGATTAGAAGCAGTATATGTTTGTTTCAAGATATTAACAACTTCTTTCTCATGTTGCAATGCCCATTCTTTAATCACAACTAGTGTTGTCGCCATTTGGTTAACAAACTCTTTAGTTGAAACTACATCGGTGAAACCACTCAAAGCATCAAAAGCCATTTTATCACCAGGAGTCCATGTAGTTGCTCCATCAATTTTGTGGTTAACTGTTTTACCTGTTAATTTACCATTCTCAACTACTTTTAAAGGAACAGTATAACCTGTTTTTTGTGACTTGATAAGTTCTTTTACAGAGTTGATGTAGTCATCGTCTTGTGATGGTACGAAGTTAATCGCATTAGCATCATAAGTACTTGGGTCTGGATTTACTGGAATCTTGTTAGCGAAAGCATAGTTGATTGCAACAACCCAGTCACCATCACCGATTACAGAAGATATTACAGCACCTTTCATTGATTGTGGATTTTCTTTCCAGATTTTTGGTCCGATTAATTTATCTTCACCATATGAAAGACCGTAAGCACCAATTACTTGTACGTGGTATTTACCTTTACCAAATTTTTCATCCAAAGCTTTTTGTGTAGTCGTAATATAGAACGGCACACCGTCACCCATAATACTTACACCAAACGCTGACTTATCAGATACTGGATATTGAGCACCCTTAGAGAATTCCTCAACGAATTTTAATTGCATATCACGTAACCCACCGACCATGTCTTGTCTTACGATTTCTAAGTTAACACCAGAAGCTTCCATAAGAGAACCTTGAGTTGTACGTGGACCACCATTAGCCACAATCATACCAGCGTTACCATTCCATGCATATTCTGCAATACGGATAAGACCTTTGTTTGCTACAGCTGTTGATGGCTGATTAGACGGAGTTGGTAACTTGGCACCACTCGTTACGTTGTTTAATTCATCAGTATTGATACTTAATGAAGTTAATTGCTTTGATACAGCAACTCGTAATCCAGGTGATACGAAATAAACGATTCCTAATACGATTGCTAGACCTAATGCTAAGATTGTCCCCTCAGCTAAGGTAGTTAATTTTGGTTGTTTGAAGATTGCTCCCATTTTTAAATTTTGTTTTTAGTTTATACTATTTAATTTTAACTCTACAAAGGTAGTATTAATTTTTGACACTACCAAATTTATTATGAATTATTTTTATTTTTTTTTTCGCTATCGGAGAAACTATCCTCATCGACCTAAAACTCTTTTAGCTACCTTCTTACTCGTTTAGGCTCGGCCATCCCACTAATATAGTTGTTCACCACTTCCAAATCAGATAATGAGTCATGATTCTTACTCGAACAGTTTTTTTAAATTTTTCTTAGAACATATCTCCGAACCCACCAGATTTCAATTTGTCACTTGATGACAAGTTGTATTCTGGGTTAGAGTATTGTTTAGCATCTGGAATGATGTCAGCACCAACCTTAATCTTATCAGCGATAGTGTTTAAGTTTGCATACAATTCATCAGAATCCAAAGTATAGTTGCTTGTGATACTTTCGATATCTTTCAAGTTACCAGCAGTAATTGCGATATCAGCAGCAATCGTAGATGTAACAACATCCAAAGCATAATCAAATTCCCAACCTTTAGCGAAGCCCATTGCTGATTTAGCGGCAGACGTAGCAGCGTTTGATTTTTGACCAAAGTCATAGTCTTTTTTAAGCATGATGATAGTTGCATCAAAGTCTTGGATTTTAATATCCATTGCAGTTTCAACTAGTGTAAGCTTTTGACCCATTTTCTTCATAACGTTAGCACGAGAACCATATTTTTGAACGAAATCTTTTGATTGGTTCAATTGGTTAGCCACACGTTGCGATTCAGCAAGTAACTTTTGTAAGCTAGCAGCATAATCAACATAAGCATCTTCACCTTTGGCAGAAACACCTTTTTCTTTAACCATCTCATCCATGGCTTGTTTAATTGTTCCAGCTTTACCTTGCAAAGATAGGATTTTAGTTTGACCTTGTTCAGCTTCTTTTTCTGACCTATCAGCTTCAACTTCCATTTCTTGTTTCAATGACACAATGTTTTGTTTTGCTACTCTAAATGTTTGTTGATTTGTAAGCATTTTTTGTCTTTCAATTTCTAACTGTGCAAATGGGTCATACTTGATAAGTGCTTTGTGGATTGCTCTTGTGAATACACGAATACCCTTAACAATTACTGGTGCCATAATAACTCCAGCAACAATAAATACACCCGTAGCGAATACTGCTAATAATTGACCAATTGCTTGGAATACTGGTGGTAACACGTATGTCCATGTTAAATAACCAACACCGATAAGTGCTGCTAATTTAAAGAACCAGAACATGTTTTTCTCTCCTTTTCTAAAGGTATCAACCTTTGTTGAAATTTCATTCTCACTATAATTCTTCATCATAGGTAGGTTCATCAAATTCGCATTAAATGCAGTTTGTGTCGCTGTTTGTGTTTGTGTTTGCATAATCTTTTTTTTATTTTAAATTGTTATTAATTCCTTGTTTTACTAGTTCGATAGAGTTAACTATCTTATCTTTAGCCATGTTATTGGCTGTTAATTTATTTTCAACTTCACTAATTACTGGACCATATTTGCTATCGATTACTGATAGTTTATTTTGACGGTCAGCAATTTGAATTTGTAATTGGTCTAATTGTTGTTTCATCAAATCCAATTCACCCATAAGTGATTGGTTTTCATGATTTTTTTGGTCAATAACTTCTTGTCTTTTCGCATTACCTTTGGCTACGAAATCATTATAAACCTTATTGATTTCAGTTAGATAAAAATCTGATTGAGAAATCAATTTACTCTTGGTAATTGTTTTATCCATTCCATTACCCATCGCAAATGCCATTGAATAAATCTGCGGGTTATCAACCCCAGCACCGATAACGGCTTGATAGAATTCATAGAAATCATATCCAGGTTGATTCAAAGAATCAAACCCATTGGTATATGTCGCTAAAGCTTTTGCTAATTGTTCTTCACTTACACCTTGAGAAGATGTTGGTGTTGAAGTAAATGTAGGTGTAACAGTCACTGGTTCTGCTTTTGGAAAACCAAAAGAACTAAATGAACTGGTTTCCTCTGGTTGAGGAGTTGAACTAGGAAACTTAGTAGCAGATGTTGGTGCTGGACTAGGTATTGTTTGTTCTACTGGTTTATCGGTAGGTGTTTCTTCGCTAACAATAAATAAATCTTTAAATCCCATTTTTTATTTTTTTAGTTTTTTAACTTGTTGAGTACAAAGGTATGAATAATATTTGACTTATGCAAATTTTTCTGGTATTTTTTCTATGTGTCTTGTTAAAATAATTCTAGAACACCATGCGTAGCTGTCTGTTTGCTGGAAATATCCATCTAAAATTTTATAGTGTGACCTATCACAATCCCATAATGTATCTTTGATTCCTTGAGTAAATTGTTTCATGTTGGTAGGTACAACTCTAGGTACTAGAACTTCTATGGTTTCTTTAAGATATTTTTCTTCTAGCTTATGATACCATTTACGGTTTTCATAGAAACGTTTAGTTCTGGCTTCTTCTTTAGCTTCTCTGTCTGGGTCTTTGCTACTAATATAAATTTGTTGTGGTTTTTCTAATATTTCCCATTCAGCAGTTTCTTCTGGAGAAACTTCAATGACTGTTCTAGTTTTTAACATATCAGTACTTAACGTTGGCAAGTGCAACGCTACGATATATTCACCCACATATTGACCTAATTGGTAATTTAAACCCATAACTTATTTTTTTTTTACATTACAAAGGTACATAAAAAAAATGACACTACCAAAGATAATGTCATTTATTTTTTAAGAACAGTGACTTACGGGAATCTCACCTTGATTCTAGAAATCGTTCCTTCAACTTCGCCCCCTGTATCATTGGAGATTTAACCCAATTAGATGCCCATGGTCAGCCACAGCTCTTTTTCTCATATCCCAAATGTGGGAAAGGGAGCCACCTTTAAAGTACGTAAGTATGTTCTTATTAATTGATTTGATTCTGCTTTACATAGACCATCAAAGGATGATATACATACATTGGACCAAACCTATTTGTACAAAGAGTAGGATTCGAACCTACGTAACTCCCTACGTCATGCTTCCAAACTGAAAAGGAATCGAACCTTACACACGAATTCAAGGGGGAGTGCTTTACCGCTAAGCTATCTCCGTATTTGAGGCTGAGGCCTCTATGTTGTGTAGACTATTCATCATCTATTACAATTCTAGCTTTCCTTTCTCAAGGGAACAACACAATATGTTAGACAACAAGATTAACTTTTTTCTTTTTCGTGCTCTAACCATTAAGCTAACCGCCCAGTGTCTTAGGACAGTATGGGATTCGAACCCATATCACGAGCTTAACAGGCTATAGATTTTTTGTTGCTGAAATAATCTTTCAATGTCTAGTTACAAACTAAGCAATTTCTCACTTAGCTTATATTTTTGGGTATTATTTTCCTTGTCCAGAAACGTTAATTGACCCTACTGAACCAGCTTTAGCTCTTTCGATACCAGCAGCTCTTTCAGCATCTAATTGTAAATACAATTTAGTTACTTGTTCACTTAAGAACTCGTTTTGGTTAGCTAAAGTACCAATCTTAGCAGCGTTTTCAGCGGCAATAGCTTTATTCTCTGAGTGAATCAATTTGATTTCATTCTCATATTGAGATTTAAGGCTAGAAACTACCGTAGCAACTTCTCTTTTGATTAATCCTTCAGTGTTAGACTTAGCCTCGTCTAACTCTTTACGCAATGAATTCAATTCACTAGCTGGAATTACTGTTTTCCCAACGCTTGTTAAGTACTCATTAACAACACGGTCTGTGTTAGCTCTGAAACTTAAATCCAAATCAACTTTCAATTGACGCTCTTTTTCAGCAAAAGCTACATCTAAAGAGATAATCGCTTCTTCTTTGTTAGCAACTTGTAAAGTTAACTCTTCAGCTTGCTCAACCATTTTATTGATTGTGTTAGTTGCAGAAGCTAATTCGCTTACTGCTTTAGTAATTTGTTGTGCAGCTTGTCCTAAGACAATCTCTGTGCTAGCACTTGCTTTCTTTGCGGGTGTTGTTTTTGTTACAGCCATTTTTTTTTCTTTGTTTTTTGTTTATTATGTTATTGTATTATTCTCTACTTATTATACTACAAAGATACTACATTTTTCATTAAAAGTCAAGTAAAAAACGAATATTTTTTAATCTTTTTTACACTTTTAATAAGCTGTAAATCAAGCTGTTACCCAGCCAAATACATACTATTTGACATCAAAGCATGTCTTGCAAAATCGGTCTCATCTTGGACGTATTCATTGAATTCAGATTGCTCTAATTCAACGATATCTTCGACTTCCCAATTGAACATGTCAATGATTTTGTCATAGTTATTGCTGTTGTCAACTGGTGTAGTTAAATCTAATCTAACTTTCATATCTCCAGCCTCAACTTTTTTGGTGATGTCTGCTAATTGTTTAAGAGCTTCTTTCTTATAAGCCACAACAGCTTTGGTATAAGCTTCGATATGTTGTGCTTTATTTTCTTGAATCTTAGCAATTAAATCTGCTTTGTTAACCTTTATGGTTCTGTTTCCGTTTCTTCTCATTGGAATTTATTTTTTACGTATGTTATTGTATGATATCTCCGACTTCAACATTTAAGAATAAATCCTCATCAATGTCTTTTTTAATCGTTAACGTTTCGTTAGGCCTTTTGATTGTAATGTAGTTGTCTTTTAAATCTGCTTTTTCGTTTTCTGAACGACAATTAGCACAATCTTTATTTACAACAATACCAACTGGTAATTTAGTTTCAGAACTTGACCAATAACGCTTATCAGATACCTTAACGTCACTTTCTGTAGGTTCGTCATGATTGCGATAATCAGAAGAATCTGAAAGGATTACAGCATCATAAGTTTCAACGTTTTCTGTTGGTTGTTCAGTTTTAGGTTTACATGAAACAGTTAAACCTAAAACCAAAGCTACTAAAAACATTTTTTTCATTATGTTCTACTTTTTAGAACTTCAATTTCTTTGTTGATTCTTTTGATATCAGAATCATTCAAAGGAACTTTAACGTCAGTTGTTTTCTTTTGTGTTTTCACACCACTTTTTAATTGCTTCTCAAGCATTTCGATTACTCTAGACTGTCTAGAACGTTTTGCAGCTGTTGCCATAGTTAAATTTATTTATTTGTGGTACCGAGTGGATTCGAACCACTGACACCCGCATCTTCAGTGCGGTGCTCTACCAACTGAGCTACGGTACCATTTGCCTCGGATAGAATCCGAGGTCTTTTTCCGTGACGTTACCGACCCAGAGACTTATGACTCTGTGTTTGATACCACCGCCAGTACTAAGTTTCATTTATCTTTCGATAAAGAGGAAGAACTCCCATCTGACTACACCTCTCAAACACCTTATCAAATTATACTACAAAGATACTATTCTTTTTTCAAAAATGCAACCTTTTATATTCTTTTTTTTAACTTTTTCTAGTTAAAATATACTCGTATTCCGAACCAATACTCGTGTTAGTGTAGCCATGATTTGGAATTCTATCTAAACATAAATCTTCTAGAACTTTATCCAATGGACAACCTTTACCATGTTCAAAATAGATAGCACCGTATTCAATATAGTTGTCATCAGAATCAAAAGCTTCAATTTCATCAATATCTCTAACATTTATGGCTTCATCACTGATAACACAAATTGATTCATAACCTTTCCTATATTTAAAAGCACCTATTTGCTCAAATAATCCTTTACCAATTATGTATTCATCTTCTTTAGATAAATCTGGAACTACAACCATGTATTCACATTCCAATAAGTCTTTGTGACTATATTGACCACCTTTGAATTCAACTGTTTGTAGATTAAATTGGTTAAGAATTTGGCGAACTCTAGTAACCACTTCTGGGTTAGCTCTATTAGACTTCGCCAAATAAACCTTTGGTATGTTCATTATTTCTTAGCTTTAGCAGCTGGAGCCTCGTCAGCAAACCATTCGTCATAGATTGATTGTGCTTCCACAAGTTGAACTTCTTTCAAAGCTAAATCCATTTTCGTTCTGTGTAATTCAGCTACCCATTTAGCAGCGTTGAAATCAGCACCACCTGGACGTAGAGAGTAAGTATTCTCTGGAGCCAAGTCAGTCAAGTCGTTTAACTTGCTATTCAATTGCAATTTCTCTTTTCTTAGGTTTGCGATGAAAGACTCAACTTCCAATACAGCAGCATCTGCTAAATTTTTCGCTCTGTTTCCTAATGTTGCTGAACTATCCGCTGATAGCATTTGTGCAAATTTACTCATAATTTTCTAGTTTTAAATTAAATTGTTTTTGTTTATATTTCAGATTACAAAGGTATGAAATGTTTTTGACTTGTGCAAGTTTTTTTTAAACTTTTTTTATTCTAGTTCAATGTTAAACCAAAGAACAGCGTAGAAGTCTAACCACATTCCCATTTCTAAATAGAATTGGAATATTCTCTCGTCTCCACCAATTTCCATACGTAGTTTCTCTATGATGTAATCGGCCATGTATTGTAATATCTTTCTTTTCATGATACAAAGGTACTAATTAGTTTTTAATTATCCAAACAAAGTGTTATGTTTTTTTCCAAATTTTTTAGCAATTCTTTTATAGAACTCAGTTAACAGTGAACTAGGAATCTTAATTCCTTCATCTTCAAATATATCTAAGATTTCTTTAGGTGTAAACGTCCCTTCAACAATCCCATCTGACCATTGGTCACTCCAAAGACCCCAAGCTTTTTTACCTACAATAACAGCTTTTACTATATTAGGATGTCTTGATACTATTGGATTTCCATTTCTAAAATCTCCATTGTCAAATTTTCTGAATGTGAATTTTCCTTCTGTTTCGTTGACATCAAATTCAACCTTTACGATAGCACCACAAAAAGATAGGATGCCTTTCCTATTTGATTTAAGGAAAAAGTTGAACATTTCATTGAAATTATCGGAATACTTGGTTAGCTTTTTTTGATGTCTGCTACCAGTTTCCTTTTTACGTAACTCTATACGTTCTTGTCTTGTTAACGGGCTCCCAAGCGGTCACCCCCATTTTGTGTGTTTTTCATAACATTTATATTTGTTGTTGAGGAAGAGGGACTTGAACCCTACTCTACCACCCGTTTAGGTGGTCTTCTAACCAGTTAAAGTATTCCCCAAAATTACCAGAGGTTGCCAGATAGAATTTATAATACCTGTATTTTCAACCTTTCTCTGTAAATAAAATTACCAGAGGTTACCAGATGTGCAGCGGCACCAGGAATCGAACCTAGAACAATGGCGTGACAGGCTATATTGAATGCTGAACGTAATCTTCTTAATCAGATTAACTTTTTTAACATTGTTATACCATTTAACTATACCGCTAGTTGCAGTCATGGCTGGATTTGAACCAGCAACCACCCAAGGCCGTTGGGCATACTTACCTAAAATACTTCATGACTTTCATATTCCCAACCTTCCGATTGGTTCAACGAATAGAGTTTTTCTTTGGGCCCAAACTAACTCTATTGTGGAGACTGTGGGAGTCGAACCCACGACCTTCTACGTGCAAGGCAGACGCTCTAGCCAGCTGAGCTAAGTCCCCGATTGTAACTTTTGTAATATCCCCAGAGTTACTAACTGTGCCGACCTACGATTCGGTGGTAGAATTGTGCATAACCCTATTATGGCAGAGGCACTACCCATCTTCGTTCCATAATGATGCATCATTAGAGGGCTTCTTGTGGAGCCACGGAGATTCGAACTCCGTTCTGCTGGGTGCAAGCCAACTATTTTCGCCCAGTAAACTATGACCCCAATTTTCTAATTCTACGCTTACAATATGTAGTTCTATGAATTAGTAACAGTCTCATCTGTGCGGTCTATGAGAGAATCGAACTCTCATCTCTACCGTGACAGGGTAGCATCCTAGCCGTTGAACGAATAGACCTTTTGCGGTTCCGAGGGGATTCGAACCCCCACCACACAGCGTGACAAGCTGGTATTGTAACCATTCAAACCACGGAACCGTATTTTGTAGCCCCAGAGAGAATCGAACTCTCATTTACTGGTCGAAAACCAGTCGTCCTCACCGTTAGACGATAGGGCCATTTAGATTTTTGATTACTGGAATCTTAACCAGATTGTACTACCAACGGGATTCGAACCCGTGTTTTACCCGTGAAAGGGGCACGTCCTTACCGACTAGACGATGGTAGCATAGGTGTCCCGTCACTCGTGCACGAGCCATGGCATTACGGGACCGATGTTTTTCCATATTCTGTGGTACCGAGTGGATTCGAACCACTGACACCCGCATCTTCAGTGCGGTGCTCTACCAACTGAGCTACGGTACCATTATTTTTACATGTGTTTACACACCTCATTTAATATTTTATTTCTAGATGCAAAATGATAAGCACCACTTAAATTGATTCTGAAATCTTTTCTATTAGTAAATTTCTTCGCTTCGTTTTTAACACTATCGACAGTCCATTTATAACCACCACCCAATCCACCACCTAATGAAATATTTAAAACAGTCCAATTATTGTTTTTATATTCTAGTATTAATTTTTTTTCCACATTACCAACTTTATTTTGCGGTATCATTTCTTTTTCACAAACCCAAAAATGTTCTTCATTAATCAACATTAAATGTTTTACAAATTTATTTGAAGAATTACTTATATGACTATTTTTACGTTCTTCAAAATTATAAGTTAAACCTATGTAAATCGAATTGATTTTTGGAAATATTAACTTATAAATGAATCTACGATATTTATCACCTACAACTTCCATGTGAGAACATATAGTATCCAATAATTTATGTATCCTAGCATATTTATATGCCCCTTGTGCTTTATCTCTAAATTCACTTCTAGTTTTATATTTCAAAGCTTCAATTACTACAAGTTCTTCAGACCAATATGTTTTACCCATTTTTTAATAAAAAAAAAAAAGACCCTATTTTCATAGGGTCTTATCTGTTATATTATAACTATGACATTACCCCAATACATGTGTATCTTCATCAGCTTCCGCTGCGAAAAATGCGATATCAAATATGTTAGTTAATGTTCTCATAGTTTTTATTTTTTTGTGGGTTTCCCCTTTGTTGTTGTTTATAAATATACTCTTATTCTTAAAAGTTATACAAAGGTACTACTTTTTTTAATACAAGTCAAGTTTTTTTTAATCTTTTTTTAATATTTTTTGTAACTTCCTAATTGTCAGCAGTTCTAGTAATATATCTCCATGACATTTTTCTGGTTTACAGAAGCAACCTAGTGTCTTACCTTCTAATTCATCTAGGGATTCCATCAACTCTGGGCTAGCCAATACATATTCTTTGTACTTGGATAATGCTTCTTCTTTTGAATCCACTATTTCTTTTGCCAGTGTTGGTCTATCTTTGATTATCGTATAAGGACAACCCCATTTGGAACCTCTACCTATATAAACATCGAAAGGTTCATCTTTCATGTTAACAACCTTGGTTATACTACTCATGTTTAAAAATTCTATCTTTAAATCTCCAATACCAACCTTTTAACCCACTAGATACTCTATCATCTTCTTCAGCACAGAAACTTTCAAAAGGTCTTACTTTTAGGTCTAACCATAATTGTTTCGTTGCAACATTAAATGCTGGGTATTTTTTAAATGAATTATCAAAGTTCTCTTCTCTTTCTTTATAACCTTGAAAAATATGAAAATTATTTCGTAACGCTACTTGTGTTACCATATAATGAATCCAAATCTTATATTTATCATCTTCGCTAAACTCCATTGTTTATTTTTTTTACAAAGGTACAATTAAAAAATGACAAAACCAAATATATTAGTGACCAAGGTGAGACTCGAACTCACACTCCCTAATGGGAACCAGCTTCTTAGACTGGCGGGTCTACCAATTCCCCCACTCGGCCAAACACAAGATAGTTATTTTTTTATGGATTTGAACCACTTCGTTCTGGTGATTAACCAGAATTTTTAACCAGTTTTTTGTTTGCTGAAACTATCTTTTAATATTTTCTACCTTTTAACCAACCTTCATTTAGGTAAGTCTCAAGGCCTTCTTTTCTTATCTTTTTGTTGACACCATCCTTGGTTATCCAACATGTACCAAACTGTGAATTTGTTTCACCAGTTCCAGTACCTTTTCTTTGTTCAGACATAAATTGTTTAGTTTCTTCTGAATGGTTCTTATCTTTAAAATTAGCATTACCATGATATTTACCATCTAAATAAGCTTGTCTTAAATTATTTTTCATTATTATTAATGTTTTAACTCTGAATTCTTCATCTTCATCAAAACGTTTTTTGCAACTAATCCTACTACTTATTTGAGCCCTTTTTTGATGGTCTTCATTTATCCACCCGCCTTGGCCACCTTCTTTTAGGTTCATACACTTATCATCAGCAATTAACTCTTTGGTTACAATCTCAATCTCTCTAAGAATCAAATCTTCTCTTGTTTTAAGGTATTCAAGTATTTCTTTTGTATGGTTTTCCACACCATATTTTCGAAGGCTTCTTCTTAACCTTAAACCACTCCCCATATAACCGTCTTCTAGATTACATGTACTATGCATTCCTATATAATATCTTCCCGTTACATTACATGTTGTCTTATATATGTAATGTATGTTTCTTTCTTTTCTTGCCATTTCTCTTTCTTTCTAAATAAATATCTAGAAATTAGTAAAAGTACAAAAAAGTTACCAGTACATCTTGTAGGATTCGAACCTACGACTTTCACCTTGTAAGGATGACACTCTGAACCAACTGAGTTAAAGATGCATATTGTACTCATGGTCGGACTCGAACCGACACCCCCTTGCGAGGAACAGCTTCTAAGGCTGCCGTGTCTACCATTCCACCACACGAGCAAATTTCGGTCTATAAGGTCAGACCGACAACCAGAGCCTTCTCCCTAGGGAGATGCAGTAGCCGAGGTGGGAGTCGAACCCACACGCCCATTACTGAGCACTGGATTTTAAGTCCAGCGTGTCTACCATTCCACCACTCGGCCAAATTATCTTCTATTCAGAAGATATTATTTGTGATGTTTTTCCTTCATATAAGGTAGCAATATTGATTTTACCATCAGTATCGTCAAGTCCTTCTAAAAGACCGCTAGCTTCCCATTTTTCTATTGTTTTAGCTAGGGTATAATCCTTAGTACATCTATGATGTATGAATTTTCCGTTGTGTATTGCAGCAACTCCTTGAATTGCTTCTCCACAATGTTCACATGTAAATGTCAGTCCCATAATTATTATTTTTAATTTTTGTTATTTTGTAGCCCCAAGTGGAATTGAACCACTGCCCTTTGCATGTAAAACAAATACGCTACCATTACGCCATGGGGCTAAATTGATAGGTTTACCCTATCTTTATAAATTCTCCTTTGTCAATGGCTTTTGAAATCCATCTATTTAAGTCTGAACCTTTCATTTCAGCTTCAAAGGTTGTTGTTCCTAAATCTTCTGATAATTGAATCCCAGGAACTGAATCAAATATTGGTTCTCTTTCTTCAACCATTGCAATTGGAAATTGATATGTTCCAACACTCAATTCTACTTTGTAATATAAATTACCACTCACATAATGACTAAATTTAGCCATATTTTTTGACTTATATAAGTCTTTCTTTACTTCGTTTTTATCAAACGCTTTTGCTTCCATATACATTGTTGTTTTTATTTGTCCAGATGAAGCATAAGTAACAAAAGAACCTATTTCAACCATTTCGCTATTATCATTTTTCATCTTTTCTTTTTTTTAGAGGCACCGACTGGATTCGAACCAGTGTACGAGGTTTTGCAAACCCCTACCTAAACCACTCGGCCACGGTGCCATTAAATAAAAAACCCACCTAATTTCTTAGATGGGTTCCATTGTTATAGTATTTAATTACTTACTTAACAAGCATAACCCACCCTGTCTGCTACTAGCAAACATAAGACTAAAAGGACTACTACGTTGTTAAAATTTTTCATTGTTATATTTTTTGTTTGTTTATAAATATACTCTTATCTCTAAAAGTTATACAAAGGTACGAAACATTTTTGTAATAGTCAAGCTTTTTTATGTTTTTTTTTGATATTTATAGTAAAAAAGATTATGAAGCTTTATAAACTATACGAAACACTGATGTCAGAGGCTGAAAACCCTTCTTGTATTTCTAAATTTGGTCAAGAATTATTTGGTGATGAATTAGGTGGTAAAGAACGCAATACACCAATCGAAAACAATTACTTGGAATTGATTAAGGATTTCACTGATAATATGTATGGTGAAGAAACTACAAATCAATTCATTAACGCTCTTAAAAACCTTAAAGGTTGTATGAGCCAGTATCCAGATGTTTTAGTTCCAGAATCATCAACTGTTTATAGAGGAACAATGATACCATTGACTTACTTCATCAATAACAAACAACCTATAGATATTCAAGGACCTAATAATTACACTTATAAAAGTAGTAGCCCAGTACAAAGTTGGTCAATAAGTTATGAAACAGCTTCTAATTTTGGTTCACATGAAACTCTTAATGAAATTGCTAATCATATTGGTCACATAGAAACTTCTAATAGAGAAGACTTGGCTAGATTGTTACAAACACTAGTAAACGAAGATATGCGACTTGCTTTTGTATTCGCATATAAAACATCACCAGATGAATTCATCTTTAAATCTGAAGCTTTCAGCAAACTATCTAAAATGCAACATGAAGTTGAACTTATTAGATTTAGCAACAAACCAATCCACGTAACAGCATATTTCAATGATAATGAAGACAATCATCTATCAGAAGATTCTATGGCGTTAATTGAAGCGATTAATAAAGCTATTTCAATCAGATAACTTGACTATTTAAAATTTTTTATCTATAATTGTATCTATGATTGGATATGTTTACCTTTTACTACAAATAGATGGCGATGGCTTGGAGAGCCATAAGATTGGTATTACCAAAAATGACCCACAACTTAGGGTTAAACAATTGCAAACTGGGAATCCAAATAAGATTAGCCTTCTTAGAAAATATGAATCCAAGAACTACTTAAAGGTAGAACGTTGGTTACACCGTAAACACTCTGGCTCCAAAACTGAAGCCAAGAATGAATGGCGTGTGCTTGCCGATGAATTCGTTTTCTCATTCATAAGCGATTGTGAGGAAGCTGATGAAACTATTAATTTCCTATTGGAAAATAACTCGCTGTACGATTAAATTAAGTATTAAAGATTTCTTTAAACGCATCTAAGAAAGCTTGTTTAGCTTCAGCATGTGTCATACAAACAAATTCTTCATTGTCAACCAAAACCATGTTTTCCCACTCAATGTGTAACATGTCAGCATCAGCTTTTTTAACTTCTGCATTCAATGGATAATCAAAACCATATTTAGCTCCAATCAATAACATCAAGTTATTCTCATACAACTTATAATCTGGAAGTCTAGATTTGATTGGTGTTGGCATGTCAAGCATATAGGCTTCACTAGCATCGTGCATAAGAGCCGCTTTTTTGTTTTCTTGCGATACTCTAGCAGCACAATTAACGCTGTGTTGAGCAACAGAATAATGACGGTTCAAATGACCACCAAACCTTGGCATTGAAGCCAAGGCATGTGCGATATCTTCAATACAAATCATATCCATCTCTGGTTCAAAAATGTTAACAAAAAGCCCAGAGTTTGTTCTTATCGTATCTTTTGGGGCATCAAATATATTCATAGTTTAAATGTTAGTTGCCGAGATTGGCAAGTTATAGAAATCTCTTCTTATTGTTACTAAAAGTGCATCTACTAATCCTGGGTTTATCTTGTTTGGTAAATCAGATTTATCAAATACCTCGTCCATATTTGCTATGGCTTCATCGGCCATGACAATCAACCCATCTAAATCAACTTCACCACGTCTAATCTTAAGAAGTTCTTCGGCATCTGGTCGTCTAACTATGATACCTTTACCTTCTCCGATTTCTGTAGCCATATTGATAAGTCGCATACAATGCATCATGTTCTTACCATCAATCTTTTGACCATGACCTTGAACTTCAACGTATCTGGTTACATTTCTTTTATCTAACCATTCTTGGTATTCTTTAAAGTCTTTACAGTGCTCTGAATAACCATCTTTGTTATAAACGATTGTACAGATTGTTTTTTCACCTTTAGGAATACTAGAAAGACGTAGTTGATTTGAGATACCGTAGTTAATGGCCCCATCTTCATCTTCATGACCAGTGTTTACAAGTCCTTTGTATCCAAGACCCATTGGCTTACCAGCATCTTTTAGAACAGCCTTTCTTTGGTTGCGTTCTACTTCTGAAAATTTATCAGAGTGACACATTTCACCAACTGTATCATAAAATAAAGCATACGTATCTCTAGCGTTTGGAATATTTACCGCACCGATAAACTTTTCATCGTACTTCCCAGAGTTCCATATTTTCCATGGAATTGATTTCTCACCTTCAAGTACATAACAGAAATCCAATAGGTCTTTACGAACTACTTTGTCCTGTTCCCAGTTTTGTTTCTTGTTAAGTCCTTTGGCTTTTTTGATTTGCTGTCTAGCGTAACCACCGAAAGAATCTTTACACGCTTTGGTGATGAAATCTTCCTTGTGAGCAATGATAATGTCAAACAAAGGGTTCTTTGTGACGATACAATCTTCTGGACTGTTAAGGAGCTCAAGAACAGTTGGGTTGTTTGTACCCATAAGTTCTAAGAAACGTTTTAGTTCCCAACCCATGTAGTCTTTATCGACTTCTATTTGTGGTTTATAATTGGTACCCAAGATACAATCTATTGGTAGGATATAAACAAATTTCTTGTCAATATCACTTGTAGGTGTCTGAGTACCATAGGCTTGTGAACCTACGATTGTTTCGAAAAGTATAAGGTTATTTTTAACCAAATATTCATATGTAATTTTTGTCATTTTGTCTATTTTTTTTACAAAGGTATGCTTTTTATCTTAAATTACCAAATTTTTTCATATTTATTATCAAACAAAATAACAATCTATGGAAAAACCAAATGGTATAACCGATACTTTTTTTACCAAATTGAAGGAACAATCTTTTACCATCATTCTTTTAGTTGGTATTCTATATTACCAAAATTTAACCTTCAACAAAGAATTGGAAGAGTATAAAACTATGATACATGATAAAGAAATTATAGTTTTAAAACTAACTGATGATGAAAGACAACGTTTAATTGAACGAACTGAATACTTAATGGACCAAAGAGACAAATATGTTGATGAATTAATACAAGATAAAAGAAACAGATAACTATACGTCACTAATTTCTATGTAAATCTCATTTATCTGTGGAAATTCAGTTTGAATATCCAATTTCATATTTTCAACAGTATCTTCAATATTGTAACCTTTGGTAAAGTCTTCAACATTTATCGATAACAACAATAAGTAATTATTTCTACCCATCGTCATTGTTTTTATTCTATTTATGTGTGTAACTATCTCAAACGTATTTACGATGTCCTTGATTGCATTTCTATCCTCTCTTGGCATACTTTCACCTATGATAAGTTTTCTTAATTCATTCACTAGCGAATAGGATACGTAGCATAAGATAACTCCAACACCAATACTACCTATCGCATCAAAGATTGGGAAATACAACGCCAATATTGTACAAAACAACGCTACAATCAAACCACTCAATGCTGCGGCATCTTCCAAAAGGATTACTATTAGATTGATGTCTATAGATTTCTTTATTGCTTTGATAAGACTTCCAGTTGTAGTTACTCTTAATTGTTTATATGCAACCATAAATGATTTACCTTCAATTAGTACTGATATTAACAATACTGAAAAGGCCCACCAAAAATGTTGTATTGGGTGTGGGTGAAACAATTTCTCAATACCTTCATAGATAGAGAATGTTGCACCACCAAAAAACAATAGAATTGCTACCATAAACGCCCAGAAGAATTCTTCTCGACCATAACCAAATGGGTGCATTTCATCATTACCCTTTTTAGTTCGTTCATTACCAACCAGTAAGAATATTTGATTAAGACAGTCGGCTGTCGAATGGACAGCTTCAGCCATCATAGATGCACTAGTTGTAAAGAATGCTGCGGTAAATTTAAGGATTGAAATTAATGTATTTCCTAATAAAGCGATAACAACCGCTTTGGTTGAATTTGAATGACTCATAGATATTTGTTATTATTTGATACAAAGGTAAGAATTTATTTTTATATATCCTAATTTATTGTGTAATAAACCCTTTTTTAATCAAATCGTGTATATAAGTGCTGTGTTCAATGTTTCTCTCGTTGGCGTAACCAATGCTCATGTGAAGTCCAAAGAAAGGTTTAGCGAGTCCCAATTCGTCTCTAATCGCTTGTATTGATTCTCTATCTTCATGTGGTATGTTTAACCACCAACTTCTATCCTCAGTCTTAGGGTTTAAATCTAACACAACTTCAATCTTTTTACCATTCCATTTTTTCTTTACAGCTTCCCATACAATCTCTGTTTCTTCTTCAGTTCTGGTACCATTGAGGCTTAAATCTCTCATTGAATCGTTAATGAATGAAATGTGACCACCACGTAGTGGTTTATTTAGTACTAGATTATATCTCTTTTGGATAAACCATGAGTAGTATTCAGTAACATCACCATCCAAAAAAATCATTGCTATTTTTTTCCAAGAAGCTTGTCCTTTATGTTTCTTGGTCTTGTCTTCTGGCTCGAATCCAATCTTGCCAGTAAGGGTTATTTTTTCTTTCATCTTCTATAATATTAAGTTTAGTCGATACAAAATGTCTTCTCGGTGTAAAAATCATAGGGTCATGTAGAGTTATTGGTTCATAACCTAAACACTTAACAACACCTAATAAATCTTCACCTGTTTTAAATTGACCCCTCAAATCTCTAAGTATTTGAGCATCAATTTCTCTAGCTAACTCATCTGACAACATACGGGTTAAATGTTCTTCAGCATCAAACCCAAATTGGTTTGCAACATCTTGAGCCATATCTGGCGACCAACTTGTTTTTAGTTGTTTTGGACCCCACGCTTTTTCCCATTCTTCAGAATCGAAACCATTATTATAAGCCCAGAATTGAGTTGTCATTAACGTGAAATCCTCTTCAAAACAAAATATAACTAATAATTGTTTGTAAATAGCATTTCCCCAATCTTGATGGTCAGTAAATTTATTGATAAAACTATTCTCTTTTATGTAATAGTTTCTATCTAGGTATTTGGTTATTTGTAATTGTTTTTCTAATTCTTCCATACTCAAATATACGGAAAAATTAGAAAAAATCAATACTATGCTAACCTAAGTGGTTTTAAATATTCTCTTAAAAAAGCATTTGTTGGTCCACCAATTTTTTCAACCCACTTTTGATAGTTGGTTTCGTTTCTTTCTTCCAACTCAGTTTCAACTTTCTTAGATGGTTTACGTGTTCCATAAGGTAATTTTTCTTCTTGGAATTCTGGGTATAGTTCTCTGTTGAAAACTCTTTCATCAACCAAGAAAACAAACGCTGTTAATTGGTCACCCAAATCTGGTTCAAAAAAAACACCAGCTTTAACACCAATTTTAGTTATTTCTAAAAGATGTTTATTTAAAGTACCAAAACTTTCTTTATTTCTATTAGTCGTACCACCATTAAGTATGATAAAAGTTTTATCTTTTGTTGCCCATTTATTGTATAATTTTTGCATTGGCTCAAGACCTAATGTATTTTGTTGGTATTCAACAACTGCATGTCCAAATTGAATTCCTTGTTGAATTGGACTAAGATTGTAAGGTACTAGACCATACATTCTATATTCCAAATACATGTCGGTTTTTCTTTGCAAAGAATTGTATTTTACCTTGCATTGGATTAACGCATCCAAAAATTCATTCTTAGGCATAGTCGGAAATTCAAAGAAATGTTTTTCTTTTGAACCATACCATTCTAAAGGCCATTCGTTTATATCTAACACTCTTAGGTTAGCTTCAACACACCATTCGTAAGGTGTTTTTAATTCTATTTCTTTTTGTACCATTTCTTTTTTATATTCTTTAAATTCTTCAAATGTCAACGCAGTTGTACCATTTCTTTTAATCCATTCTTTTTTATTCCGAAGCCAATCTCTATTGCTAAAAGGAGACCCTTCAATATGTCCACCCAAACCTAGAAATTCATTCCTTATTGATACCAGTTCTAAAAGACAATTAATACTATTATATGTTTCATCTGGACTGATATCATAGGTTTTCTTTAACCAAACTATGTACTCTACGTATTCCATTCTGGTTTGTTTTGTTTAATCACAAAATGTCTAACCCTTAAATTGTTGTACTCTTTTTCCGTCAATAAATTTTTAGCTCTTTTGTTTATCAAAGTTCGTAGTGTTTCACGACTTAGATTATATCTAATCGCAATAACATCTAACATGAAATCATTATCCATATAGAAATCGACAATTTCCAATACTTCAATATCTGTAATATCTCTAGACCTTCTATGTACCGTTAAACCAGCACCATGTAAACAATTTTCTTTTCTGGTAACCCATTCTAAGTTCTTAACTCGATTATTTAGTCTATTACCATCCTTATGATTAATAACTAACCCTTTTTTATAATCTAAAAATGTCAACCCTATTAATTTATGTACTGTTGTTGTACATCTAGAACCATCAACACAACGAATTGTTATTTGAGGGTAGCCTCTGGAGTTCACGCTAACCTTGTAGTTTACAATCCCACTATCCGTATGTCTTCTAACATTTCCTTCATTACTAACTTCAATTAGTTCTTTAAATTCTCTATTAGAAACAGCTTTTTTCCACTCTACCATAATATTTGTTTTTAATTTCCTATCTCAACCAAATGAGATACAGTACATTGTGAAGAATTATACACGATGTATTCGTTATTTTTTAAATCAGCACCACCTTTGGCAAATACAGAATCATAATCATCTTTTTTCAAGGCTGTGTGTGATAATGAATAACAACTAGAAGTATGATGAAGGATTTCCTTTTGATTACCCAAATGTACATCAAACAATGCTAAGAAAGCTTTATCATCACCACCTTTGGTCCAATAAGAACCTCTCAATGATGAATAACCGATTGATTTCTGAGCTTTATCGGCAAAATAGATTCCATCTCCAAACATAGAACCAGTATGAACTGCACCAGAAGGTCTGATAAGTAACCCAGTTTGTAAAATGTTAAACCAGTTCTCATTTCTAGAACCATGCCAGTAAAGTCTTCTTTTCTTAACCTTAGCAGTTTCATAGTTCTTATCAAATATTTTTTGGGTTTTATTATTAACCACCTTGAATACTCTTTTGACTTGATGTGCGTTAGGTCCCATAAGTTTCGTAACCAAAGCAAGTGTTTCTTTATCTTCTTCCACTTCAACACTTAACCCCATTTGGTCAAGTATTGTTACTTGGTCAACTTGTTCTTCTTCTGGAGCTTCAGCTGCTGCTTTTTGTTGTTTTAACAATTGTACTTGTCCAGCCATTGTATCTAGCGTTGATTGCTCTTGACCAATAAATTTCTGTGCATTTTCAAGAGCTTTGGCATCGTTTATTTCGTTTACTAGATAATCACGTACATTATCCATTCTACGAGGAATAATTGTATATAATTTAAGCAACATATCGTTAACCAATTTTTTATCTACGTCTAGAATCAATATAGCACTAATTCTATCGATAATCTCTTGAGCGGCAAGTACTTGTTGTTCAGATACAGCATCTTGCGTTACCTTATAGTTTCTTTGGATAGATTTGTTTGCGAAGGCCATCAACTCATCAATAAGTTTTTTAACAGCTGAATTTTTGATGTCTTCTGTTTTTTTAGCTGTAGATGCTTTATTGGTGTCATCAACAACTGGCTCCGCTAAGAACTCAGTTACATCAGTATAACCTTTTTTATCAGAAGTTTTTTCTCTAAGGATTTTATCCCATTCATGTCTAGATTTGAATACAGTGGTCATATTTTTACCAACTCTACCATATTCACATTGTATTCTACCATCGGAAAGTTCTTCCATGATATAAACCTTGTTACTATTGTCGGTCATTCCGTTATCAATAGAAACATGCACTAATTTAGCGTATCTTAAACCGTTTTCTTTTGTTATCATTTTAAGTTATTTTTACAAAGGTAATAATTTTATTTGGATTATACAAATATTTTCTAAAATTTATCTGAAAGTTCACAACAAATGTGACGTTCCCACCATCCTTTAAAAGCTATTTTGAATCTTGCCCACATAATTTACCACTTTTTAGTAACATCGTCAAACAACGTTGCGTTATTAGTTATCCAATCATAAAATAATCGTTGCATGTTTGGTGGAACCATATGTCCATTTACATAAACAACATCAATTACTATCTCTATTTCTTGGCCAGCTGGTAAATGCATGTCTTTAGCAACTTCGGCTGCTTTCTTAAGTTTATAAACTTTATTTTGTATCATAGTTTTTTATTAAAAATACGTTATTTGTAGAAAAAATAAAGGGTTTTACCCCTTTATTTCTTGATTTTAAGCTAACTTAAAGAACATTTCTCTTACCTTTGATGAAACGTATTTGTTTACATCTTTAGGTTCAATATTATTGGCTACCATAGTATCCATTTCTTCTTTGGTAATGTCAGCTACAACCCATCTGATTACTTCACCCATCTTTTTAACATCGATTGGTTCTTCATTTGGGAATACATTTTCAAGTGATTGGTTGAAACGACTTTCAGTTACAGCGTAGTCAACGAATTTTTGGATAGAACCCAATTTCTCAACGTCAACGGCTGCAAGTGTCTTAACCTTAGAGCTAGAGTGTTTTTCACCCTTCACCTTGAATCTATGAACGATACCGTTTACGTTGGTTGACCAAACAATACCTTCACCGATTCCAGAGAACCCAAAAGCTTTCGCTACAGGACATTCATCTTCAACTGCGATAGTCAACTCGGATAATTGATTTTGAATCAATTGAGGCATGTTAAAATCGATATCGATAGAATATGTTGGGAAATCATCAATGTTGTAGATATTATCCTCTGGAGACTTTAAATAATGGTAAGGAATCCAGAAAGCTGGTTTTAATCTAGCTTCTTCTTCACTAGTAGTTATAGGTGAAACCTTAACCCCAAAGATAAAGAATGATTTAGGTAAATTTGAAATACCAACACCTTTTTGGATATTACCACCACACCATTCACCGTAGATTGTAACGATGTTATCTCTAGCATCAAATAAATTATGTGAATTTATCTGGTTAGCAAATTTTTTAAACGCTTCTTTGTGTGATTCAACGAAGAAAGCAAACCCAGCATTGTCTTTTTCAACAGTGATTATATTTTCACGAGATTGAGCCCAATATTCACTTTGTGATTGGTCATAACCATAGTTGAACGATACAGCAGCGTTGGTTCCATGTAACTTTACAGTACCTTTAAATGTAAGTACTGGCTTAGCAAGAGTTGGGTCATAAATAGCATCACCATTTTCATCTAACCCGATGTAGTTGTAATGTCTATTGATATTCGTCACGACAGTTCTAAACTGTTCAATTGACGGGAATTTAATCATTTTTTTCATAATAAATATTTTTTAACGTGTTAAGTATAACATACAAATGTAAACACCGACTGCGTATCCAGTCCCAGAAAAACAAGCCATTTTGACTCTATCCATCATGGTTTTTGCTTCGATGATAAAAACAACGAATGGTAAAGATATAAAAGGACTTATAAATGCAAAAAACAAAGTTTGCATTAAATTCTTATCCGCAACTCCGTTTATATAAAAAGTCGTTACGATTTCTAAACAGAATGCGGATAAAAAGATAATAATGTATTTCTTCAAGATTAGAAGCTATACGATAAACTAGGCGTTACATAGTCAACCTTATCCCAGTTGCTATAAGTTAAACCATAAGTTATTTTACCAATAGTTCTAGTCAACCCAAATCCGTATTCAACGAATACCGCATTGTCTGTGATGAAATAACTACCTAATCCTAAAACTACATTACCACTAACTTCTTTGGTGAATGGAAATGCTTGTGTCGCTCTACCTTCGTAGTAATACTGAGCTAAATTGTCACCAGTTTGTGCAATTCCACATGTTGCTCCACGACCTACAGCTAAACCTAATGATAAGTTGTTACGTGTTACACCGTACTCTAAGCTTGGGTATGAAGTTTCATCAAAATGTTTACCATCTACATGGTTTCCGATTGAATAGCCAACAGACAAATACTTAGTTGTTTCTGATTTTGTTTGTGCGAATGCACTTAAGCTTACTAAAGCTAATACTAAAAATGTTAATTTTTTCATTTTTTTTTGTTTTTGTTTTTTGTTATTGTTATTTTTTGGTTAATCTTGTTAGTGATTATTTTGCTTTTAGCGTTTTAGCCATATTCTCAATTTCAATACATGATTCAAGCGTATCGCACGTATCTTTGTCAGTTCTTAATTCAACAATAGATGGATGTTGGGTTGACCAACCTTTATCAGTTTCTGAAAGACCACAACATCTAATTTGTACAACAGTACCCATTAGTTCTTCTTGTCTAGCAGTAACATCAGCCATCATAGCTTCAGTCATTCCACCAGGAGCTGTCTTCAATTTACCACACTCACTTTCCAATTGCAACACTGAAATTACATTCTCATTCTTCGTACCTTTAGCACCATAATTGAAACCGATGATTCTTAAATCCATATCCATTTCAAGTTTCATCTTGATTTGGTATGTTGGCTTACCATCTTTCCAACCAGCAGAGGCTTGTTTGATTATCGTTCCTTCTAAACCTCTATTTTGAGTATCCATAAAGTGTTCCATCGCTTCCTCGTAGGTTCTAATGAATCTTGTTTCAATAAGGTCAACTTGTTCATGGCTTTGATACTCAAGTCTTTTTCTTAACGCATTGAAACGCTCATGGTATTCAGTATCCGATTTGAATTCAAAATATTCATCAACACTTATCATATCCCAAACGGTGAATCTCATTTTATCCATGGCTTCAGCCAATGGTCCATGTTTTTCTTCAAATGCTGCAACTTTCTTAGCTGTTTCAACTTCACCTCTTTCATCTGCTTTCTCGAAGATATCCATGATAGAGTTTACCATACCGTTAGCTATGGTTCTTTTCACACCATCAATTGTTAACTCACCATTAAGCACACAGTCATCAAATTGAGATAGTTCTTCTAAAAACTTGGCACCAGTAAGTGTCGATACTTCACCTTGTCTTGAAATCAATTCAACTTCACAACTTCTGATGATTGCATTTCGGTATGTTCCGTCAGCTTTCACTTGCGACATAACGGCTTTACCTTTTTCGAATAACTTTAAAGCACCTTTCTCAGAGAATGACTTAGCACCTTGGTAAGGAGTTTCTTCAATTAACTTAGGTATAACTTTGTTGATTCCAGAGTCCATTCCTATTTTAAGGTTCTTGTCGATGATACGCTCAATAACATAAGCATCATCAGCATCTAAATAAGATAAGATACCCAATAAAAAATCAGTAGCCGCAGCACCAGTGTAGGTCCTATCCGAAAGACGAGTTAATTCTTCTATAGATTCTGCTAATGTCAATGTTGTTTCAACATTAGTATATTGCGGAATTTGTTTGATATAGAATTTAATTCTAGGTGAATGAGCCAAATAGATTACTCTTTTAAGCAATTCATCGTCTTTGTATTTTGATAGGATTTTTATCTTATCATTTTTACCACCAACAGCAGCAATTTCGTCAAGGATGTTTTTGATTGTCATTTTTGGGTGTGTTTTTTGGTATTCAGCTTTAGCTTTTGCCATGTTTTTCATTTCGAATTCGTGAATAGAAGCTTCTGCTCTATCGTTTTTCCAATCTTCACTCATAATTTTTATTTTGTTGTTAAATAATAAAAGCCAACTATTATAAACCCTAATATGATTACTGTTGCTATAAGGCAACCACAACCATGTTTCTCATTTTTAGATTCTGAAGCGGTTTCAACACCAGCTTCAATAACACCTACTATAAGTTCTCCGATTATTTCGTGTGGCATAAGTTATATTTTATTTGATTTCTAGATTACAAAGGTACTAAATTAATTTGACTCTACCAAATTTATTTTCAATAAAACATCTAAAAGGTCCCACATTCCTTTACCACCAGATGGTGTATTCAAGTACAACGCACCCTTAAACTCTTGATACTCTTTGGCATACATATCAATCTTGCCACCATGTTCAATGTTGGCAATTCTATCAGCTAACTTAAGAATAATCGCATCTTTGTTGCTAGCAGTCTTAGGAAGTGTTTTTTCTTTCTTTTCTTTTCTGTTACGACCCAATTCATCGGTAACACAATAAACCATTTCGGCAACTTCTTTACCAAAGTGTTTGTTTATGTCGTTATAACTAATACCATCATCTTCTATCGCATCGTGTAGTGCAGCTCCAATTAACATTTTATTACTTTTAAAATCAAATCGTTTTAAAACATCAATTACATCATAAATGTGTTTCATATACGGAAAAATTTCATCGTATCTTTGATTTTTATGTGCGTTTTCAGCAACAA
>Ga0075464_10000016_pt1 | contig 57374 bp, 60 predicted proteins | sample DEB19_08_DNA_5_FD_75068 | JGI IMG/M metagenome (GOLD analysis project Ga0075464, IMG submission 75068) | Aqueous microbial communities from the Delaware River and Bay under freshwater to marine salinity gradient to study organic matter... | ecosystem: Environmental > Aquatic > Marine > Coastal ...
AGCTGCGGGGCTGGGGCTGGGTCTCTGCCTACCTGGTGCACCACTACGCGAACAAGCATTCCCTGAAGCGGGCTCAGAACTGCTGGGCGGCGGTGCGGGTGTTTTTGGACTTCCGGCAGATCGTGGACCCGGCCCAGGTGACGCACGCGCATGGCCATGACTACGTGAGCTTTCGCACTAGTCCGCCGGCGAAGACGCTGCGGAAGCGATCGAAGAACAACGCGCTGACCGAAATTAAAATCTGGGGCGGTATTATGCAGCACGCGGTGCGCTGCGGGATGATCGGCGCGAACCCGCTGTACCGGCTGGGGATCAAGCGTGACAAGGCGAAGGTGAAACCGGAGATCACACGGGCGGAGCAGGCGCAGATTGAGGCGGCGCTGGCGGATGAACCGGGCTGGATGGCGGACTCCTGGATGGTGGCGATGAAGCAGGGGAGCCGCAGGAGCCAGGCGCAGATCCCGATGAAGGACATCTGCGAGGCGCAGATGATGGTGACGCTGCCGGAGCAGAAGGGCAGGCAGCACTCGATGCCGCTGCATCCGGATCTGCTGCCGCTGGTGAAGCGACGTCGCGAAGAGGGGGCAACCTACCTGGTGGAGTACCCGGCGCAGATCACGGGGGCGTGGAGCAAGTTTTTTGCCAAGATCGGGCTGCCGCACCTGTGCTACCACTGCACGCGCGTGACGGTGATCACGCGCTTGCTGAGGGCGGGCTACACGCCGGCGCTGGTGATGGCATGGGTGGGTCATAGCTCGGAGAGTGTGAACATGATTTATCGAAGGCTGAAGGCACCGGACGTGGCGCAGCTCGGGGATGTGCTGTGAGGGCTCAATCATAGAAACCTTGGACCAGTAGGTAAACGGCGAGTAAAATGCCAGCGCATGCGCTTGTAATGAAGGCTAACGAGGTGGGAAGTTTCCACCAATAGCTGGAGCTATCTGCGTTCCAACCAATGGGAAGGACAACGTTCCAAAAATAGGAAAAGAGGAAGGGGCTGCTAATGATGAGAAGGAGTCCGCCGAGAATGGAGAAAAGTCTGATGAGGGGGGGAAACATGGGGCATGGGTGTGCTGTGAGAGGGAAGAGTGGGAACCGGAAGCTGGTAAAAGATGGGCGGTAAAAGATGGGATCACCGCGCTTGAGAAATGCTGAAGGTATGGGCCATGATGGTAAAATGATGAAGGGTAAAATGATGGGATGATTACTGGGCGCGGGGCAGGGCGGGCTTTTGGACGGTGCGTTTGGAGGAAGAGAAAGAGGGGTTGGCTTTGAGCCAGGCGAGGGCGTCGGTGATGGTGGCGCGATTGCCGGGCATGGGAAAGCCGCAGTGGCGCATGGCGGTGATGAAGCCTTTGCTGACATGCAGGGCCGCGCCGAGCTGGCCGCAATTCAGGAGGGTGACGGCGGGGTCGATGGTGGGAGCGTGGGACATGGAGCGAAGGACGGTTTGGTTTTTGGCAAGGGAATGAAGGAGCAAGGGAATGGGCGGAATTAGATCAGAGTCCGACAAGAAAGCGGGGCGGGGTGGACAAAGGGGCGCTGGGGCGATGCCAGAGGTGGAGGCAGCCGCTGTGATTGTTCACGTACTGGGACTGCGGCGGATGGAACTGCACCACGCACTGATCAGGGTCCCAGAACAGGTCTTTGACCCGGCACATCTCCGGCCACGAAGGGCATTTGCTGGGGCTGTCTGGCAGGCTGACGCTGACGTGCTCCCAGCCCTCTGTCATGGGCTCTTCTGCGCCCGAGGCAATGATGGCCAGTCGGCGGCCTTCAGCCTGGCGGCCGGGAATGAGGAAGGCACCAAAGGGAGAGCCGCTGGGCGCGCGGGGTAAGCCGGGTGGATGGTGACGAAATTCTTCGGGAAATTTCATGGGTGGTAAAGAAGGAGGTGGAGGTGGTAGCTGATCCAGGCGGAACCAAGGACGAGAAGGGACAGGCAGAGGATTTCGCCGGCGGTGAATTTCATGGCTGAGTGGGAGGAAAGGCGTGGTGCTCGACGCCATCGAGCAGGTGGCCGGCGCGGGCGGTGCCGAGGCGGAGCATGAGGGTGTCGTCGGGGTGCTTGTGGCCTTTGTAGGACTTGGCGAGACTGCCCTCCGCCCCGTGTTTGAGGTTGTCCACGCTGATCCACTCGCCCCACTGCTTGATTGCCAGGATGCCTTGTTTTCAGCGGCGAGTTTTTCGCGCAGGACGGTGTAGGTGCAGCCGGTTGGGAATGTGGTGCTAAACCATCTTTTGCCTTCTGAGCAGGCGTTTTTATCTGCCAAGAACGCGGCGGTGATGGGGAGTTCCCGCAGGTGTTCGGGAATGACGGCGGTGAGGCCGGGCTGGCAGTGGATGGTGGGTGGCGTGGTGGTATTTGTGTTCATCGGGGAGATGGGGGGATGGGATGATTATCGGGCGTAGAAGTCGTGTTCGAGGTGGTGGTGAATGAAGCGGGGAGCGCTGAAACGGGCGCTGGCGTGGGGGCAGTAGCGGTAACGGGAGTCATCGGTGTCGCCGTGGAATTCGAGGCAGTCGCAAGGAATGTTCCAGGGCTCGCCATCGAAGGGCCCGCCGAGCAGCACGACGACCTGCGTGGCGTTGAACGGGGGCTGGGCGTGGAGGTCGTTCATGGCGGCGGATGAAGGGATGAGGATTGGCCGCAAAAAGGCGCAAAAATTCGGAAGCAGAACCGCTTATAAGCGGTGAGGAAGGGCAAGGTTTGGGACCAGAACCGGAGTCTGTTTTTTGTGAGTTTTTGCGTGTTTTGCGGCCATGAATGGGATGAGTCTTGGGATCAGGCGGTGAGGTACCAGCCATAGAGGGCGGCCCAGAAGAGGAGGGTGGAGAGGAAGAGTCTGCGCATGCCGCGGGCGGCTTCTTGGGCATCGGCCAACTGGGCGAGGCGGGCGGCTTCGGGGGTGGGGTCCTGTGCGGCGCTCTCCGGCGGTGAGATACGGGCAGGGCTGAGGCTGCTGCGCAGGCTGGGGAGGGAGCGGCGGAGATCGATCATGCGGGTGTCGGCGGGCGGCAGGTAGGCGATGGTCTTCATGGGATGGTGGGGCGGTGGGATCGAGGACGAGTGGGATGGCCGCTGCGCGGCGAGAGGGTGGCGTGGAGGAGGATGTGGTCCTGGGCTTTGGCGGCGGCGGCTTCGAGGGTGGCGCGGGGGCTGCGGCCGGTGGGGACGGTGACGGTGATGAAACGCGGGGCGCGGATCTTGACGCGAACGCGAGTGGTGGTGGGTGATCTCATGGGACGAAGGACGGTTTTAATTTTCGCAAGGGAATGCACGGATCAGAGGTCGAGCTGGCGGGCTTCGTCGAGGGTGGGCACGTTGAGGCGGTCGAGGAGGTTGCTGATGTGCTGGTGGATGGATTGATAGCTGATGCCCAATGCGGCGGCGGCTTGCTTGCGGGTGAGATTGGTGTTTTTGAAGAGGGAGAGGACTTCCTGCTGGCGCTTGGTGAGCGGGAGGCGGGCGGCGCGGCGGATGGGGAGTTGCATGGGAAGAGGGGAAGGGGAATGACGAAAGGCCGGAGGAAGGCAAAAAGATGGGCGGTAAAAAATGGGGAATTAAGCGGCGGAGGCTTTGTAAAGATCCAAGAGGTAACCTGGTGACAGTCCGGGATTCCGCCCTTCATCGAGCTTGGACTTTTCTTGCGGACCGTAGTGATAGATCAAAGGATCATTGATGTGAGGGCAGCAGCGAGCGCCTCCGATGTAGAACTTCACGTGGCAGGTTACACATTCGTAGTATCCGTAGGAAACGGTGATTGTGGGATCGAATGCGATGGTGATTGACGGCGTGGACATGGGGAGTCGGAGGCTGGTAAAAAATGGGATGACTATTGAGGGCCGGAACGGTAGTGGGTGTCCCAGGCGGAGCCGGTGGGGGCTTCGAGGGCGGTGATGTGGCCGAGGGTTTCGAGTTCGTAGAGATGCTGCTGCACTTCTTGGGAGGGGAGATTGCAGTGCATGGAGATGTCGTCGGGATCAAAGCCGCCGACGGAGGAGGCGACGTAGCCGCGCACGAGCTTTTGCAGGGCGGTGAGAACGGCGGCTTGGTCGGTGGTGAGGGAGGTGTTTGTACTCATGGGGTGGATGGAGTGGGAACTGGAGGCTGGTAAAAAATGGGCGGTGAAAAATGCTGGATAGTCTTCAAAAGACTTTGTGGGCGAGAAGGTAGTCCACGGCTTGCTGTACGGTGAGAATCTGCTCGGCGTCGGCGTCGGGGATGCTGATGCCGAACTCGGTTTCGGTGGCCATGATGATTTCGAGGTGATCGAGGGAGTCGGCTCCGAGATGCGGGGTGGAGACTGATCCGGCAGGCACGGTGCGGGGCATGAAGTGGGCTGCGGGGATGACTTCAGCGGGGTCCACGTGGAGGAGTTCCACGAGAATGGCGGTGAGCTTGGCGAGGATTTCCGGGCCGGTGAGCTTGGGCAGAGTGTTGTTGGGGGTGTGAGGCATGGGAGGGGGAATGGAAGGCAAAAAAATGAAGCGGTGAAAAATGCCGGAGGGGGAGCGGTTGGAGTGGGAGTTGACTGAGACTCAGTGAGGGGCAGGGTGGGGGATGACTACGGGAAAACTAGGAAACTGGATATTGGGAGCTTTGGCGGCTGCCGCGTTTGTTTATGTGGGGCTGATGTCCATGTGTGAGCCGGTAAAACCGAGAGTTGAGGCTGGTGAATTGGCCAATGCAAAGTTGATGATCATGGCGTTGTGCTATCGGGTGCAGACTGAACATGATGTGAATTTGACCTATGAGGATTACAGGCGGGACGGAGGGGATGAAGATATGATCCGGCTGGCGCGGCAGATGCTTGAACTCAAAAGGGAAGGTGAGTTTGAGGGCTTCGTGAGGTATGTGGCGGATTCAAACAGAAACAGATGCGGACCTGTGCCCAAAAAGGTGAGTCAATAAATCAAGCGGCGCGCTGAGTGGGGGGGTGAGCGGCTTGCTCGGCCTGCTTGGCACCGACTTCGAGTGCGTGTTCGAAGCTGCTGGTGACACTGCGCATGCCGGCGTCCTCAACGACGCTGGGCTCGGCGGTGAAGCGGAAGAACTGCTGGAGACTGCGAAACAAGAGTGCAGCCTGAGCTTCGCAGCCGGTTGGCACAGGGATGGATGGCAGGGTGATGGTGGTCATGGTGTATTAAGTGTCGTTGAATGACTGACATATGTCACAAAAAGAAATATATTGCAAGTATCATGTTGCATTATTTTTCTTTTTGTGTCAGTGTATGACACTTATCCGATTGATTCCATAATGACCCCCTTTTCCAAAAAACTTGATTCTTTATTAGCTGTCCGTGGGACAGCAGCCAGGCTGGCGGAGTTTTCCGGCGTACCTGCCTCTCATTTGTCCAAGCTGTGCAAGGGGGTACTGCCGACGCCGGAAATGTTGAACAAGCTTTTGCCTTTTTTTGAAGCGGCGGATGCGGACGGGCTTGTGGTGGAGTATTTGCTGCTTCACCGCCCAGCAAATGCACGGAATGTGCGTATTTTGGTGAGTGAAAGTGACCCACTGCAGGACCGCCTGGAAAAAGCGATTGCTTACTTGGACCCGCAAACGAGGGAATCTCTGGCCTGCATTGTCGAAGCAGTGAATCGTTCTCCTGAAAAGGGATCTGCGGCCATGCGCGGCGTGGGCGGTTTGTTCAATGCCCAAAACACGATGCCGTTGCATCGCAGCCGCATGGAATTGTTGCCTGCGGTTCTTTCCTCTGAGGACACGAACGCGCCGCCGGTGGCGGAGGTGCGGCAGGAGGTGGTGTATGAGAAGCCTTTACCCAAGAAAAAGTGATGAATGACGCTGCTTTGACTTCTCTTGAACCGGAGCCGGCTAAAGCCGGGACTACACTACTGGGAGCCGGAGTGGCGCTGGAGCCTTGGCTGCGGCTGTGCGCGGGGAATGGGGAGTTGCTGGCGAATTATGATCGGCTGCGGGGCACGAACCTGGGTGGCCGGGGGACGCCCATTGATCGGATGATTGATGAGGCGACGGGAAAGCTGGAAGAGGAGGCGCTGGGGTTCTTTGACTGGTGCCGGGAGATGTTTGAGCGGCTGCAGTGGGAGGCGGCGGCGGCGGATGGATAGTCATCCCAGATGGAGGAAGATTTTTGAACCACGGAAGACACGAAAGACACGGAAATTTGAACCACTGACTGGGAACAACTGAACACTGACTTATGAAAACACCCGATTACGAACACCTTGCGAGAATTCACCAAAATGCTGCTTCAGCGGCGCACGATGGAGAAACTGCCATTACTCCATGGGAACTCGTGGAGGGTGGGGTGCAGAAAGCCCGGATTGATGGGATGCAGGCTGCGATTGAGGAGTATGAGCGTCTGCGGATGGAGCAGGCTGCGGAGGGGATGCCGAGTGTGGAGGATTGTGTCAGGCTGTGGCATGAATGCCCTGGGATCAATGCAGGAGTGGCGGCTGTCCGAGCCCTCATTATTTCTGCGTTTGCGCGAAAGATGGGGGCTGACAACACAGGCAACTGGGCTGCTGCGGCAGCCCAAGATTTGACGGCAGCAAAGCAAGAGATTGCTAATCTGACTGCCAGGTTTGAAGCCTGCGACCAAGCCCGGAAGAACGCCTGTGATGACCGAGATGCCGCCCGGGCGAAGCTGGAAAAAGCGGGACATTTAGCGTGGGGGTGGAGAGCCTTGCACGGGGGTCCGGAGACGAGATCGGTGCTGAACGGCTGCGCGGATGGACTGGAAAGAATTCTAAAAGCGGGGGCTGCGGTGGAGGAGTCCGAACAGAGGAAGGCAAAAAAATGTTTGGAAACTGCTTTGCAGGTGGAACGGCAGTTGCGTGAGGTTGCGGAGGGGCGGCTGGCGGAGATTGCGAAGCTGCCGGCGAAGTGGAATAACACGCCATGTGGCAGTGGACTAGCCGGTCAGATATACCGAGAGCAACTTAGCGAGTGCGCCAAGGAACTTAGGGGCATCATCAATTCAGAACTGGCCGCCGAGGAAGTGAGCCGGGCGGAGTTTGAGGCGGAATGGAGGGTCTATTGCCCTGGTGATGATTTTACCGTCGATGAAAAAGTCGCTGCCTGGCACATGTGGCAGGCACGCGCCGCCAAGGAGGAGCGGAAGCCGGAACACGCTGAAGCGTGAACAACGAACGATTAGTCACCCCATTTTTTAACTCAGCATTCCCCGATGATGATTATGAATACGAACACGAACACCAATACACCCAGCAGAACACAGACAGTGACGATGGAGCGGTCCGGCTTGGGCCGAGACCGAGATTTGAGTCAGAGCCAGAGCCGGAACCAGAGCCCGCTGCAAGGAGGTGATGGGGACGCTCGACCAGAACCGCCTAAAGGCGGGACTGCACTGCTAGGAACCGGAGGACGGAACACGCTCAAGCGTGAACAACGTACGGAGGAAGCGGGCAGGAGTGCTCGCGCTCCTCTCATGCAAGGGCGGGGGAGTTTGCAGCCGAAGTGTCCGGTGGGGGTGATGGAGGGTCGGCTGTGTGGCTGGGTGGACCTGGGGACGCAGCGGGTGCGCTTTGGCAGTGGTGCTGCTGCCGGCGCTGCTGACGCCGGCGCGGGGAAAGGGCTGCGGAAGGTGATGCTGACGTTCTGTGTGCGGGGCGCGGCAGGGGAGTCGTGGCGGGTGAGCCGGGAGTTTACGCTGTCCGGCGGGCCGCGCAGTGCGCTGCGGGCGCTGCTGGAGGCCTGGCGTGGGCAGCCGTATGCGAGTGATGAGGAGGCGTGGCAGGCGGTGCGCAAGCCACTGCGGGTGCTGGAGCGGCAGGGGCTGGTGAGGATCAGCGAACGGGCGGGCAAGGACGGTCGGCTGTGGCCGCAGGTGGAGGGGGTGTGGCCGATGCTGAAGGGAGCGCAGGCGCTGCCGCTGCGCTGGCCACCGGTGTATTTTACGCTGGAGGCACTGTGCCGGGAGACGTTTCAGGGGCTGCTGCCGTGGGTGCAGGCGAAGGTGCGGGCGAGTGAGGAGTGGGGGAGGTTGGCCGCAAAGTGACGCAAAGAGGCGCAAAAAACCGGAGACTGAAATTGCACCGCAGAGATTGGAAAACCGCAGAGTTCAGAAGGCTGGTAAAAGATGGGCGGTGAAAAATGAAGACTGAGAATTGAGAGGATTTTTTTATGTGTGACTGTGAAATGCCTTCGTGCTGCACCGAGACGACGCCTACGGCGCGCAAGCGGCATCGATGCTGCGAATGCCGGGGATGGATTGAGGCCGGTGAGAGGTACCAGTTGATCACTGGGGTGTGGGACGGGCGAGGTGCCAGCTACAAGAGCTGCCGGCAGTGCGCGGCGTTGCGAGACCGGGTGAAGAAGCTGACGGGCTGCTGCGTTGGCTTGGGCGGGCTGCGCGAAGAGCTGGGGGATTTCGATGAGCCTGAGGGAAACACCGAGAAGCAAAGGGAGATTTGGGCGGAGCACAACGCCATCCGCATTCGGCGTGGGGCGGTGATTTCGCCGGCTTACAAGGAAGAGGAGAATGAGCTGCCGGAAATGATTTTTTAACCACTGACTGGGCACGAGCAGGACGGATCAGAACCGGAACCGCCTGAAGGCGGAACTACACTACGAAGAGCCGGAGGCGGACACGCTTAAGCGTGAACAACTTACGGGGGACCGGAGCCGGTTAAAAACCGGCGCTCCCAGTGGGGAATCCGGACACGCTGCTGCGAAGCCGCGAAGCGAACCGTGAACAACATACGTTATCTGAGGTAGCCGAGGCGGCGGAGGAGTTCGAGCTGCTGGACTTCGAGGAGGGCGTTGAAGATTTGGAGCTCTTGCTCTTGCAGTTGCTGCTGGTAGCGGAGGCGGGCCTGCTCGATGCGGCGGGCGTTGGCGGCGTTGCGGGGGTCGGCGGCTTGATCGGCGGCGATGGCGGCGCGGGCGGCTTGCTCGCTAGCAAGGTAGGCGGTGTTGGCGCGGGCCTCGGCCTCGACGATCTGGAGGCGCTGGAGGTAGTCGGCACGCTGCTGGGCCTGGGCGGCGGCTGCGGCGGCTTGTTGCTGGGCAACGCGAGCGCGTTCTTCGGCAAGGGCGGCTTTTTCTTTTGGCGTGGCAACGCCAAGCTTGGCGCGTGAGGCGGCGTCTAGGTTGGCAACGGGCTCCCACCAACTGGTACTGTAGATGTCAGTGACATAGGCCATGGTGCCGTCGGCGCTGAGTTTGTGAACAAAACCGCGAAAGTGAGCGCCGTTGATGGCAAAATCATCGGCAGCAGGCAAGTGGGTGAGGCAGATGAGGGAGAGCAGTAGGCAAGTGAAGGAGGCTTTCATGGGGGAAGCTTAGGCATGGGGCGGAAAAGTCAAGGGGAGGACGGAAGCGGTTTTGTAATGGGTGAGTGGGGAGCCGGAACACGCTGCTGCGTGAACAACGTGTCGCCGGAACCGCCTGAAGCCGGGACTGCAATACTTCCGGAACACGCTGAAGCGTGAACAACGTACATTGAACAACGTACGGCGTGGACATGCGTTGACGGGGGCTGGGGCTGGGGTGACTGCTGGGCATGGCAGACCGAGCCAGTAGAAGACATCCCGAGGCTGCGGCCCGTGGTGCCGGAAAGACTAAACCGACAGTCCGCCGCAAGGCCGCAGTGAAGACGATGAAGACAGCCACCGGGCGGAAGCCTGACGTGGCTGAAGGTGTGATTAAGAAAGTTGAAGGTTTCAATTTGAAGGTTTCAAGTTCTGGGAAGGTTGAGGCGGAGGGGATGGGCCGCAAAAAGGCGCAAAACGGCGCAAAAAAGCCGGAGAAGAGAAAGGTGAAGAAACAGACCCGAGTGGAAGAGAAAGAGTGGCAGGAGTCTGACCCTTTGCCCAATGCGCAGCATGAGATGTTTGCCAAAGCCATGGCTTACGGGGCTTACTCTCAAACGGCGTGCTATTTGATGGCTTACGAAGAAGTGGAACGCTCCACGGCACGGGTGAATGCTTCACGATTGCTGACTTATGCTGATGTTTCAGCCCGGATTGAGTGGCTGAAACGGGAGTCGGTGAAATTGTTTACCGTGAACAAGGCGGAGATCATGCGGGATTTGTATGTGGGCTGGCGCACGCCGGTGGGGCACATTGATCTGGAGAGCCCGCTGGCCCAGGAGGTGAGCTACGATGCGGAGACGGGAGCGATCACCAAAGTGAAGATGCCCGGCAAGACGGACATGCTCAAAATCCTGCTGCAGATGGAGGGCATTGAAAAGCCCGCCAATGATCCGCTGGAAAAGGCGGTGGATGCGATGGCGGACATGATCCGCATGATCCGCGAGAAGCGAGGGCCGGAAACGCCATGAGTGTGCGGAAGATGACAGCGGAAGAGAAGCAGGTGGCGGCGCAACTTGCGGACCCGTGGTGGAGGCTGCGGAACTTGTACATGATCCGGCCCGAGGGCGGCGGACTGCCCCGACCTTTCGAGCCGCGAGCCGAGCAGGAGATGATTACAAGCACCTGCTGGAGACGTCGCATGAACCGGCGTTCATCGTCAAATCCCGCCGTCTGGGCTTCAGCACGGCGCTGGGGGTGTTTGCGGTGGATCTGGCGGCGTGGACGGCGGGGCAGCAGTGCATGCTGGTGGACATGACGCAGCCGGACGCGCACAAGAAGATGCGCGAGATCATCCGCTACGCGTATGACGCGCTGCCAGCACCGATCCGCAGCCACCTGAGCACGCCGAAGCGGGAAGACAGCCAGCTTTCCATCCGGGCTGCCGGGCATGATGAGCAGCTGGACAGCCACATCTACGCCGGCATGAATGCGCGTGGCGGTGACTGCTCCCTGCTATGGGTGTCTGAGTGGGGCAAATTTCAGAACGATGCGAATCACCGCACGCGCAGCCAGGAAATCAGCGCCGGTGCGTGGAACACGGCGCGCAAGGGGCGGCGCGTGGTGGAGACGACGTGGCAGGGCGGGCGCAATGGCGAGCTGTGGGAGCTGATCAAGCCGGTGCTGGAGAAGAATGTGAACGCCGAGGGCAAGGTGTACTTTTTTCCGTGGCATGCGGACCCTACGTGTGTGTCGCTTACGGGCATGATCACCGCCGATGTGGAGGAGTATTTCAAGGACATCGAAGAGCAGCTGGGGAAAGAATTCAGCGAGCAGCAAAAGAAATGGTGGGCCATCAAAAAGACCGAGCAGCGCGGGCACATGAAGACGGAGTTTCCGAGCACGCTGGATGAAGCGCTGAGCAGTCCGGGGCTGCAGCCGAGGTTCAGCGTGGAGGCGATGGAGTGGATGGAGCGGATGATGATGAAGCCGGAGAGTGTCAGGCATGGCTACATCAAGCACGACAAGAACACGCGGGCGGCGCAGTTCATCCCGACCAAGCCGGACGATGAAACCGCGTGGTTTCGAGAAATAGAAAAACCGAGGGCTGGGTGTAGTTACGTCATTCCTATCGACTTCTGCACAGCCAAGCAGGTGGTGTCTGGAGATCCGGACTTTCACGCGCTGCCGGTGTTGCGGGCGGCGTATCAGGATGAGGGCGGCACGATCCACCCGATCCGCGTGGCGGGAGCGATTAGCATCGACAACCGGACGGTGCTGAAGACGTTTTGTTCACAGATCGCCGCTATTCAGGACTACTATGGCGGAGCTATCGTAGTGCCTGAGACGAACAACATGGGCGGCATCATTGATTTGATGCGGGCCGCCGGCGTGACCAACCTTTATGAAAGGCAGCTCAATCCAGACAGCAAAGCGGACCAGCGGATGCGCAAAGAGCCGGGCTGGGAGACGACGGCCAACACGAAGCCGGTGCTGATTGCCAGCCTGGAAGAGGTGATCGATGCGCAGGGTTTGATCGTAGACTGCCCGCGAATTTTGTCGGAGTTGCAGATGTTCCAGAATACCAACCAGGCGGCGAGTGGATTCCACGATGACTGGGTGATGGCGCTGGCGATCGGCGTGCACAACATTCGATTTGCGACGCGGTATGTGACGCGGATTCCGATGATTGAGCGGGCGGAGGGGGATCACCGGCCCAAGGGAGACTGGGGAACGGGAGGGAAGTCGTGGGGTGGTGGGGGAAAAGATGAGGCTTGGGGGTAGGGGCTGGATGCTGGATGCTGGATGCTGGAACCGGAGGTGGACAGGATTGACAGAATTCCAGCATTTCAGGATTGGGAACGGAGTCGGAGCCGGCTGAAGCCGGGACTACAATACCCGGAAGCCGGAACACGCTGAAGCGTGAACAACGTACGGGATGCGGCGGAGAAATGCGTTGTTGAGGGGTGGGTGGGGGTGTTGAATGGTGGGGAACTTTTTTTTACCTGATATGAGTCCCATTTACTCCAGCAACGGCGGCCTTTGGGCGGTGAATCAAGAGCGTGCCAAGGCGCAGGCGGCTGCGGATGCCGGGGTGGACCTGGCCACGGCGGAAGACACGCAGGCAGCGGGTGCAGCAGCGGCCAGTCGCTGGAACAATGCGGCGCTGGCGGGGGCGCGACGGCGAGCGGGTGGCAGCACGTACCGGAACCGAGGCACGACGCTGAGCACGGCTCCGAGCATGCTGGACAGGTCCAACATTGATGCCGTGGCGGCAGCGCGGCGAAAGAAGGCCAAGGCGGACACTGACATGGCGTATCAGGACCAACGCGTGCAGGTGAGGCTTGGAGCCCCGATCCGGCTTTGGTAGTTTTGTCATTCCGAACAGTCATCCCAGAACCTTCATTCTCATCACGTTATGCAGACCAACCTCGCTCAAGCACGCCGCAACTACTACGGAGGCGGAGGTGCTGACGATGCGCCGCGCATTGATGGCCGGGTGAAGCGCAAGACGATGATGGGAGGTGCGAGCCAGGGGCCGATCAGTATGCGGTTGAATCGCAGTGAAACGATGGAAAACGAGGCAGAGGCTGAGATGATGCGTGCTGAGGAGCGCGGTCGAGCCCGTGCGCAGGCTGGTCAAGGGCAGGGACAGGGGCAAGGGATGCGCCCTGGATTTCAAGCCGGGTACGATGTGCCGGTGGGAGGCGCGAGCAAGCCGGGCGGCATGCTGATTCCGGGTACATCGGCAGGATCGAGCATTTGGGTGACGAATGATGATCCGCGTGTCAAAAAGCCTGAGAAGAAGGAACTCTCGGCTGAAGACCTGGCCAAGATGGAAGCCCGCCGGAGAAAGGGGCAGCAAGGCATGGAGTTTTCACGCCGGCGCGCTGCCTTGGAGCGATCGGTGGCGCAAAGCACGGGGGGCGGCCAGATGAACTGGCGCATGCCTTCCCAGCAGAACAAGGTCGGAGAGCTGGCTGAACTGCGCGACAGTGGCCGCGACATTTGGTTTGGTGACGAAAAGTTCTGACGCACTGCCTGAGACATTTATTTGCAGAGAAACCCAGCACACACATACCCGATGAACAACAACGCGCTTAGTTATCCCCGTAATGAACCATCAGTAGGCACCATAAATCCCTCCTGCCGTCCCATGCCCCAACCTGCGCAGGGTGAGGTGGAATCGCATCTGGTGGAACTGCATTCTTGCACGGAGGACCTGGCCAAGAATCTGGCGAGTTTGTTTGAGCGTTTGCAGCCGGTGACGCGCCCAGCAAATGGTGGAGAGTGCGGTGATACCGGAAAATGTCCTGAGCCCGTGAAATGCGCGCTGTCAGAACAGATCCAGAGAGTGACCTTTATGGTGCGCCATTTGAACAGCAAGGTGGACGACCAGAAGCTGTATCTGGCGATCTGACGCACTGCCTGAGACATTTCAAGCGCGGGCAGTCGCTTCACTGCTGAACCTGGAGGCAGGCCGGAGCCGCTGGCAGGGCTGATTTTTCAAACCCTGATTTCCCACGACGCTGATTTTATGCCTGCTGATCTGAACTACCTGCTCCAAGCCCGCCGCAATCGCTACGCCCAACCTGCCGGAGGAGCGCGTGCGAGCAGCCCTGAAGACCCTCGGGCTGCGGTGGAGGAGGAGGCGTTTCAGGCGGAGTCCAAACGGCTGGCGCTGGCGGCGAAGGAGCAGGAGGCAGCGGCTGAAGAGGCGGCCAAGGCCTATGAAAAAGGGCGCAGGGATGCTGACAAGGAAGCGTTGCGGGCGCGCAACAACGAGATGGAAGCCAAGGCCCGGCGCGAGAAACGGCCGATCTACACGGATGCCGACGGCGTGATCCAGAGCCAGTACACGGATGACGAGTGGCAGGCACAGAAACAGCGCAAGGCCAAGAATGACCAGTTGCGCACGCGGTATTTCAAGGAGCAGCGCCCGTGGGTGGAAGATGCCGACGGCAACCTGGTGACGCGGCACACGGATGAGCAGTGGCAGGCGATGCAGGCGGAAAAAGTGGCCAAAGAAAAGGCTAAGGTGATCGACGACCAAGCGAAGGACTGGCGCGAGCAGAAGGGCGCGGCGCTGACGGCGGTGGATGACCAGACAGCGCAGGTGATGCGTGGGCTGGATCTGGACGGGCAGGACCTGGGGCTGAGGCACAAGGCCAAGCTGGACACGGTCAAGAAGGCGAATGCGCAGATCAAGCTGCTGGAGCAGGAGATCGAGAACGGCGAGACCGAAGCGGGTCAGATTCTGGATGGAGCGGCGATTGCCAAGCGCACGGCGGCACGCCAGGCGCTGGTGGGGGAGCGTGACAAGGTGCAGGCGGAGGCGGACGAGGCGGAGGCCAAGCTGCGGGCGCATGAGGTGCGCAAGCTGGAGTACAGTCGGGCCAACAACGAGGTGCAGGGCTGGCTGCAGAGGGAGAAGCATGGGCTCAAGACGGCGCTGCCGCCGGTGGTGATGGGGGTGAAGGGGAGGGAAGAACCGGCTAAAGCCGGGACTACACTACCCGGAGGCCGGAACCAGAGCCAGAGCCCGTTGCAAACTGGCGCTCCCAGCCCGGAAACCGGAGGCCGGAACACGCTGAAGCGTGAACAACGTACGCCGGAGGAGGCGGTGCGCAGGGCGGTGATGGAGGGGCGGATTTCGGCGCTGGCGGAGGATGATTCTTTGTCGGACGAAGAGAGGGCGGTGAAGCTGACGCGGCTGATGTTGCAGCGGGATGATCCGGCGGCGTATGAGACGCAGGTGCTGCAGGAGTTTGAAAGTCTGGATCCAGAACAACTCAATGCGACGCTGGACGGGCATTTGCAGGATTTCGAGATGCGCAAGCAGGACTGGCAGTCGCGCCGGGATGCGCTGCGGGAGCAGACCCAGGCAGTGAATGCCGAGGTGGATGGCGTGCTGGCGCGCAATGCGCAGCGGCTGCAGCAGCCGCACAAGGCGGCGGACTTGATTGAGTACACCACGGCGGACGGTGGGAAAGTGAGTGTGTTCAAGGATCTGGCGCCGCAACTCGAGCAGGCGCAGGAAAAGGCGGGCACGTTTGAGAAGCAGAATCAAGCGCAGATGGACCAGATCAACGCCGAGGGCGGGGAACTGGAGCGGGCGGCGAAACTCATTCACGCCGGCGGAGGTGTGTTCCAAAAAAAGCAGGAAGGGGCCCGCGTGGCCGCCAAGGCTGAACGGCAGAAGGTCTATGAGCAGCTCAATGCCATCCCTGGCGCGAAGCTGGGCGATGAACTGGCGGCGGTGGATGCCGCGGTGGAAAAGCACCAGGGCGGGGATGATGTGAGCCTGCAGGAGTGGGCGGCGAAGGAGCGGGAGAAGATTGCGGCGAAGGCGGAAGATGTGCAGAAGAAAGTGGGACCGGCGGTGCAGGAAGCCTATGCGGCGGCCAGTGCCAAGATGCCGGCGGGTGTGGACCTGAACGGGGAACTGGACCGTGATCCGCTGGGGCTAGAAGGCCCGGCATCCGAGGCAGGAGTGACCAAGCTGCTGGAAAAGATGGGGCTGCCATCGTCGAAAGAGAACCGTCAAATGGCGGTCAAGATGCTGCGAGATGCGGCGGTGTTGGACTGGAGTCGAGGAGACACCAGCGCTCCGGTACGTACGGACAGTGCGGGTCGGGTGCTGGTGAATCCTGAGCGCTGGACGGATGGCGAGGCGTATGCCGAAGCCGTGGCCGGGGCGGGCGCGAGTGAGGCGGAGAAGGCCAAGGCGCTGAAGATGCAGCCGGAACTCAAGGCGCAGGCGATCAAGCTGAAGCTGGACACGCTGCGGCCGCTGGGGGTGTTTCGCGAGTGGGAAGAGGCCGAGGTGCCACCAACGCGCGAGGAGAAGATGCAGGCGCGGGCCAATGGCACGCAGGCGGTGCCGCGCAAGCTGCATGAAGGTTTGAGTGATGAGGAGAAACTGAAGCTGTTTGAGAAAGAAAACAGCGGGGTGTTCAGCACCGGAGCGTGGAAGGTGCGCTGGAATCAGGCCTTGCTTGGGGCCGTGCAGGGAGTGATCGGGCTGGCGCAGAGTGCCACGGGGATTGCCGCACCGTTCAGCGATACAGCGCTGGATCTGAATCGGAGGTTTGGCCAGGACGCGGCGCAATTGGGCGCGGCCAGTCAGGCGCTGCCGACCGGGCAGTGGGTGAATCAAGGAGCGAGCATGCTGGTGAGCAGTGCGCCGTCGCTGGCAGTGGGGGGCGCGGTGGGCGCGGCCACCCGAAGCGAAATGCTGGCGCTGCAAGGCGCGGCGGCGGGTGCTGGACTGCAAACGTTTGGACAGGTGTACGGCGATGCGGTGCAGGGCTCCATGCAGAACAAGGGCATGACCAAGGACGAGGCGCGCCAGGCGGCGCTGGTGCCGGCGCTGGCGAGCGGGGTGTCAACCTATGCGTTGACAGCGGCGGGCGGCACGAACGGCATGGAAAGCGCGCTGCGTCAGGAAGGGTTCAAACAAGGGCTGAAGCAATGGCTGACAACGGTGGGCAAGGGCGCGCTGAAGGAAGGCGTGCTGGAAGAGGGGCCGGATCAGTTGATTCAGGGCGTGATTGCCCGGCACAGCTATGACCCGACGAAGAGCTGGGCGAGCATTTGGGAAGAGACGGCGACGGCGGTGATCGGCGGGGCGCTGATGGGTGGGGCGTTTGAGATGATGTCGGGCGGTGGAGGTACGTCTCAAAATGGCAAAGGAATGGAGGAGCAAGGGAATGGGGGAACTGGACAGGCTGTGGGGCCGGAACCAGTCGTCACCCCAGTGGCGGAAACTGAGCCGGTTGTGGCTCGCCCGGAACCGGCTGAAGCCGGGACTACACTACTGCCGGAAACCGGACCGGACACGCTTAAGCGTGAACAACGAACAAAAGAGGCGGAGGCGGAGCTGGCGGGGTTTGCGCCGGAGGGGATGTCGGCGGCTGCGGTGGCGGCCACGAAGGCGAAGGCGGAGGTGCTGCTGCGCATGGCGCAGGGGGAAACGCTGGCTGATTTTAACGATGAAGAGCTGCGTCAGGTGGGGCTGAATCGAGACGGGACGCCGGGGCATTATGAGTCGGTGCCGGTGGACAAAAAGAATCCGCAGGCGGGACGCACGAGCGTGTGGAAGAAGGGTGTGCGAGCGGATGGGTTTCAGCCGGTGGTGGTGGAGGACGGGGAACTGATCATAACGCAGCGTCAGATTGACAACCTGGGCGTGCGGTTGCCGGCGGTGGCGGCGCGGATCGGGAAAAGCGAGGTGGAGCGGAGGCGAGAGATTGCGGGGAAGGGGGCGCTGATTTCTGGCAAAGGAATGAAGGATCAAGGGAATGCCGGAACCGGAGTGGAGGGCCGCAAAGAAGCGCAAGAACCGGAGAAAAAAGGGTCAGAGGCCGGAGGTGGACAGGATGGACAGGATTCCAGAATTTCAGGATTGAGGACGGAACTCGCGGCGGCGGCGGCTGCCGAGTCTAGCCCCGTGGTGGCTAGCCCGGAACCGGCTCAAGCCGGGACTACACTCCTGCCGGAGGACGGAACCGGAGCGGACAGGAGTGTCCGCGCTCCTGTTGAAGCGGTGGGGTTTGATCCGGCGGTGGAGCGGCGGGTGGATGAGATTGGGGCGGAGCTGGCGGGCCGTGGACTGAGCGGGGAGCAGGCGCTGAGGGCGGCGCGTGGGGTGGTGGGGCGCATGGGCGTCATGGGGCCGAAGTATGAGGTGCAGATGATCGACCCGGCGTTTGAGGAGGCGATGAAAGCGGAGGGATTTCAGCGGGATCCGGCCAAGATGTCGCGGTGGATGGCGCGTGGGCAGTTCAAGGCGGAGACGCGGGGGGAAAAGCCGGTGATGCGGAAGGCGGAGGGTGCTAAGAGTGGACCTGGGGTGGCTAGCCCGGAACCGGCTGAAGCCGGGACTACAATACCCGGAGGCCAGAGCCAGTTGCAAACTGGCGCTCCCAGTACGGAGGCGGGCAAGAGTGCCCGCGCTCCGCTCATTGAGCGCGGTGACTGGAAGCAGGCGAAGGGGGAAGTGATTGGGGTGATGCAGGGACGTGCGAAGGGGCTGCCGGAGGCGGGGAAGAAGGCGGCGGGGGACAAGATCAAGGCGGTGGTGAAGCGGTTCAACAAGCTGGAGGAGCTCATTGACACAAAGTTTGGACGTCTGTTTGAGGGCGTGCGGATTGTGCCGAATGGGAGTTCAGGCGGCGGTGGGCTGGCAGCGCAGGTGACGGGCTACGATGCGCAGGGCCGTGCCACGGGTGTGGAGCTGGTGGTGGATGCGGCGACGTTTGCGGAAGCGGGCGGCGTGACGGATTCTGAACTCGAGCGTGCGCTGAATGAGGAGTGGCAGCACCGCGCGGACCTGATGGTGATGAGCCGGAGCGAGGCTATTGCTTTGGCGCGGGACATTCATGCGGCGCAGCCGGGGGTGTTTAACTCGGCGTGGAAGCAGTACTTTGCGGTGTATATCAACGCGGGAAGCAAGCCAGCCAAGCCGCCGGTGGAACTGACCGATGACGAGGCTTACATGATGTATTTTGAGGCCAGCCGCATGATCCGCCAAGGGACGTTCACCAGTGAGAATGCGGCGATTCGTGACGTGGGGCTGCTGCAACGCATGTACCTGATGCTGAGCCGGTACGTGAATTTTGTGAAGCGCGAGATGAAGAAGCTGCCGCAGGATCTGCGCGAGCTGTGGGAGGACAAGCTGACAGCAGCGGAAGCGGTGATGCGCAAGACGAAGGAGGCGGGGATTCGGTTGCAGAAGGAAGGCTTGGATGACGTGGAGCCGCCGGAGGGATTGCCGCAAAAAGGCGCAAAAACTCGCAAAAAAGAGGAAGTTAATGAGGATGAGGAAGCCATGGCGATGGCGGCGGATGCTGAGATGGATGTGCGGCCCGAGCGGAAGGGGGCGCTGCGGAATCCGGGTGAGAATGCAATTCGGGGCATGGCGGCCATTCCTGACCCGGACAACGGCAAGGAAAACGTGGTGGTGTGGATCAATCGCTACCATGGACGCATCACGCGGCCGTCCAAGGGCTGGCTGGAACGCATGGCGCAGGACGGCAAGGACCGCTCAAAAATTGGCGACTGGGATGACATTCGGCAGGCGGAGATCCCGAGCTTTTATGCGGGGCTGGTGTTCAAGAACGGCAACGGCAGCACGCTGGACCAAGCACTGCAGGAGCTGCATGGCCTGGGGTATTTCCCCGGCGTGGCCGCTGAGGATGTGACCGGCGAGATGCTGGCCCGCAAGATCAAGGACGTGATCCAACGCTACCAGGGCAAGAAGCAGGGCGGCGCCACAACGGTGCAGGATGAGGAGCAGGCGCATTTTGAGCGGATGGAGAAGCAGCGGGTGGAGTTTGAGCGCAGCACGTCCAAGGGGCCGATCTACGTCAAGCCGCATGAGATGCAGCCCGGTGACGTGATGATGGTGAAGGCCGATGATGGCAAGATGCACCGAGTGGAGGTGCTGCGACTGGACAGTGAGCCTGTGGCTGCGGGTGACGAGTTTGATCCGGATGCGAATCCGGCGCAGTTCATGGGCCCGGATGGGCCGATGGAGATCCGGAGTGTGACGCTCAGGGACGGCACGACGTTTGGCGTGCAGACGATCGACGGTCAGCAGGGGCTGTACGTGGATGCCTTCAGCGTGCGCCAGGAAGGCGACTTTTACGCCGGGCTGAGCGATGCGGTGCAGAATCGCACGATCGACGATGCGGACGCGGTGCTGCGGGTGATGCAGCACGAGGGCATGGATGCCACGACGCCGTTTTCGCAGATCGTGCTGGCGATTCAGCAGAACCTGCGGGTGCCGATGCGGCGCGCGCAGAAGATGCTGGCGCAGGTGATGGACACAGATGCCAACGCCACGGTGTGGACGAATGGAGAACTCAAGGAAGCGCTGGAGAGTCCGCTGGGGAGTCCTAAGAAACAGGCTGGGCCGGGATTGTTTGGGGAGGATGAGATGAACTTTCTGGGGGACCGGAACACGCTGGGGCTGTTTGAGCAGGCAGGGCGTAAAGAAGCGCAGGTTTCTGGCAAAGGAATGAAGGAGCAAGGGAATGCCGGAACCGGAGTGGGGACCACGGATGGCACGACTAGAACGGATCAGAAGACGAAGGCCGGCGGTGGACAGGATTTACAGAATTCCATCATTACAGGATTGCCGAAAAGCGCTGAACGACCCAGTTTTGCGCAGGTGCGTGATGCGATTGTGGCACAGACCCCGGAGAAACGAGGCTTGTCAGTGGATGATTACATTGATGACAATTTGGAGCGGACTTATCCGGCTCCTGGAACTCGATTTAAAGTCAATGGTAAGACCTACCATTGGACCATCACCCCAGGAACCAAGCTGCGTGGCAGCAGCATGGCTTTCAGCAATCCGTGGATGAGTGTTTTTGAAGGGGAGCGCAATTTCTTGGTCAAAATTCCTTTTGCCCCCGAACTCACGGCGTCACATCTGCGCAAAGCAGTGAGGGCAATTCACGAGGATGCTTATCCCGCCAAAGAGTTCACCCTGGAAGCGAGCACGGCGCAGGAGCTCAAGGCCGAGGCGGAGAGGAAGGTGCTGCGGGAGAATCTGCTGGCGCGGGCGGAGAAGCCGCTGGTGGGGACGCTGGGGGACATCGGGCAGACGCAGATGTTTGGGGGCGGGGATTTGTTTGCGCAGCCGAAGAAAACAACCGATACTCAAAACCAAGATGCACCAGCTACCTCCGGAAGTTTGGAACCAGATCGCCCGCGAGGCACCGCTGGCGACACCGGCCGCACGCGCGGCCTTCAACCTGCCGCCCCAGAAGCAGGAGGCAATGCTCAACCAGTGGGCCCAGAGCGAGCAGAAAGCCAAGACGCCGGCGTGGGCGGTGGTGCCACTGCAGGAGGTGCTGCCCCTGCTGGCGGAACAGCCGGCGCTGAGCCAGTTCAAGGACAAGCATCCCGAGTTCCTGGACGCCCTGCCCGAGGTGAACAGCCCGCAGGAGGCGGCGCAATTGATGAGCCGAGAGCGGCAGTGGAGTCCGGCGCAGAGCTCGACCTTTCTCCAGTTGCTCCAGAGCGGCCAGCCGTTGACACGGTGGCAGCAGAGCGCGAGGTTACTGCACGCGACCGCCAGCTAGAGCAGGCCAAAGTTCAGGTAGAACCCAAAGAATGGGATCGGATGAAAGTGGCTGATGAGAGAGAGCATCGCCAAGAGTTTGCCGATGCTGCTGCCGCAGCAGCAGGACGATGTGCTGAAAACGGAGCGCCGCTTTTTTGAGCAGACACCCACGGAAACCGACCCGAAAAGAGGGGTGATGTTTACCAACGGCACGGGCACGGGCAAAACCTTTACCGGGCTGGGCATCATCAAACGGTTTGAGATGATGGGCAAAGGCCGCGTATTGATCGTGGTGCCGAGCCAGCAGAAAGTCACCGACTGGAAGAACGAAGGCGCGCGGGTGATGGTCAAGGTGAACCCGCTGAACGACACCAATGACGTGGGAGAGGATGTGGTGGCGACGACCTACGCCAATCTGCGCGACAACTGGAAGCTTCAAAGCGAGCCGTGGGACCTGGTGGTGTACGATGAAAGCCACTACCTTTCCAGCAATGCCCAGGGCAACGAAGGAGCCAACATACGCGCGCATGAACTGGCCACTAACAAGCCCGGATGGAACCAGATGGAGAAATGGACGCAGGCAGTGCTGGGACCGCGCCCCAGTCGCCGGGAAGATGAAGCCGCAGCCAAGCGCTACGACAACGCCGCCGAGCAGGCCAGCAAGCAGATTCAGTACCTAGCCGACACCGCCCCGGACACCAAGGCCGTGTTTTTGAGCGCGACGCCTTTCGCGTATCACAAAAACCTCAAATACGCCGACGGCTTTCTTTACTCGGCCCCGCCGCGCTCGGACAGCAGCGCCTACAACACGCCGCAGGGCTTTGAGCGCTATTTGGTGGAGAATTTTGGGTACACGATGCGGACCAACCGCCTCAACTCGCCACCGCCTGAAGTGGACACGGGATTGATGGAACGCGAGTGGGCGGAGCGCCAGTTTCAGCAGGGCAGCATGAGCGGACGCATGATTGACGTGCCGTATGATTACAGCCGTGAATTTGTGCTGCTGAACTCGGAAACGGGCCGCCTGCTGGATGAAGGATTCCGCAGTTTGTCGGGATGGGACCCCGACACGCGGGACCGCTGGCCGGAGCTGACAAGTGCCTTCAACAGCTACTGGCGCAGCAGCAGCAGCGGGTACACAAAGATGATGCAGTTCATGGAGTCCATCAAAGTGGCGGACGCCATTGAGCGCATGCAGCAGCACCTTGACATGGGGCGCAAGATTGTGCTGTTCCATTCCTACAACAACGCCGATCCGCTGCACCCGTTCCAGTTGAGCTATCTGGCACCGGCTTACCGCAATGATCCTGCCGAGCAGATCGGGGAACGGCAGATGCTGGAGCAGCAGACCCGCGACTGGATGTCGGCGCACCCCAAACTGGTGCAGATGAATTTCCGACGTTTGCAAAATCCTCGTGCCCTAGTGGCGCAGGAGTTTGGGGACCGGGTGAAATTCTTCAACGGGGAAGTGGGCAAGAAAGACCGCGCAGCGGCGATCACGCAGTTTAACGACGACAACAGCGGCGTGGACATCTTCATGGTGCAGACCGATGCCGGCAAGGAAGGTATCAGCCTGCATGATACCACGGGCAAAAAGCAGCGCGTGCTGATGAACGCCAGCCTGCCGGTGAAACCGACTGATGCCATCCAGGAGGAAGGGCGCATTTACCGCATCGGCGTGCTTTCGAATGCCATCCAGGAGTATCTGGTGCTGCACACCAACATGGAGCGCAGCGCCTTCGGCAGCAAGATCAGCCAGCGCACGGGCACCGTGGAAAACATGGCCTTAGGCCAGATGGCGCGCACGCTGACGGATTCCTTTAAATCCGGCTATCTGAACGCGCACGGCGAAGATCCGAGCCGGGAGCAGGGGCTTGGCGGCAAGGAGCAGGACAAGGCCGAGCTGCTGGGGGACGACTTCACCCGCGCCAAATCCTATTACTTTGGACGCATGAAGAAAACCAGCCGCAACAAGGCGGCTGAAGGGCAGGACTATTTTGCCACCCCGGAGCCGCTGGGGCTGGTGATGGTGCGCATGCTGGGAGCCAAGCCGGGCATGGACCTGCTGGAGCCGAGTGCCGGGCACGGAGCCATTGGGCGGTGGTTTCCTGACACCACGGCCAACAAGTTCATCGAGCCGAGTCGTACGCTGGCGGATGAACTGCGCATCAAGGTGGCGTCTGGGAAGGTGGAAGTGCAGCCTTTCGAGGATCTGCACATCATGAACAAATTCGACGGCGTGGCGATGAACCCGCCGTTTGGCACGGCGGGCAAGCTGGCCATTGAGCACCTGGCCAAGGCCAGCAGGCACCTGCGCCAGGGCGGGCGCATGGTGGCCATCATTCCCGAAGGGCCGGCGATGCAGAAGCGCTTTGATGCCTGGCTGGAGGGCGAAGGGGCTGACATGCACCTGCGCGCATCCTACGGGTTGCCGACAGTAACATTTGAACGGGCGGGCACGAGCGTGAAAACGCGGTTGGTGGTGCTGGATAAAGCCGACCTGTGGACGGTGAGGCATGAGCCTGAAACAGGGACGTATGCCGCCTATGACAGTTTTGGCGAAAAGCGCCGGTCATACAAAGGTGGGGAGAAAACGTTGCGGGATCTGGCGGAAACCAATCCTGAGTTTATTGGCTGGCAGGATCAGGCGAATTTCCAAAATCGCAGCCCCCGCGAGATTGAGGCCGAGAACGTGAAGGAATTCTTTGACGAGATCGAGAACCTTGAAGCACCGCCGCGCATCGTCAAAACGGTGGCGACGGGGGCTTTGGATTCGGAAACTACATGGACGCCGCCTTATCCAGGTGCGCCCAATCCCAGCATTGCCGAGGCAATGCAAAACATGCAGCAGCAAAACCAAAGAGTGCCGAGCATGGCCCCTGCGGCACCCGTAGTCACCCCAGCCGCCGCTGCTTCCAATCCTTACGAGTCCGCGCAGACGCTGCACGCGAAAAAGGGCGTGATGACCTACGTGGCCAAGATGTCGCGCCGCTTGAGTGATGCCACCTACCAGAGCGAGAAGAACCGCGCCAAGAAGTTTGGCGGGTACTACTCCGCCTTCAAAGGCAGCGGAGCCATTCCAGGATTCCAGTTTGAAAGTGCTGACAAACGCGATGCGTTCGTGGGTGGGTACACAGAGTCGGCACCTTTGAGCAGCCCGAGGAAGCAGATGCCGATTTTGAAGACGATTGAGAAGGTGCAGGAGTGGTCTCAAGCGGAGAACAAGAAAGAGGTGCTGGATCAACTGCCGGAGGATTTGCAGGCGAAGATCGAAGCGGATGAGCGCTGGCAGTGGCTGGAGAAGCATGATGCGAGCGAGGAGTTTGCGCCGTGGTATCCAGAGCCCTACCGGACGGCAAGTCGGGTGTATGCCGACCTTTCAGCGCGTCAGGCGGCAGATGAAGAGCTGACGGCCGCTGAAGACAAGGCGATGGACAAGGCGCATGACAAGCTGCTGGCCTGGGAGATGGCCGGCGGCCCGTGGAATCATGTGCTGGCGACGTATGAGCCGGAGATTGAGGCGCGGATGAAAGAAGTGATTGCGCAGATTGAGGCGACGGGGCGCTGGGAATGGGACAAGCGGGAGAGGGCGTTTGTGGCGACGGATGAGGACAATGAGCAGGTGCTGTACAGTCCGAGGAAGCAGGGGGGTGCCAAGACGGAGAAAGAAGTGTTTGATCACCGGCTGGCGGTGGCAAAGGCGGAGATTGAGAAGGACATGAGCGAGGGCGTGGTGCCGCGTGGAGTGCGTTCTTTTGCGGAACTGCATGACTCGGTGGATGCCAATGAGTACGTGAATGACAAGGAGCGGCCCGACCGGATGATTGGCCCGATGGGCACGGCGCAGGGCTGGCGTGCTCAGGAGTATGTGAATTTTACCAATAAGTTGATTGAGGCGCTGGATGAGTGGCTGAAACAAGGGGGTGCGGCCGGAAGCCAGAACACGCTAAAGCGTGAACAACGTACGGGGATTGATGAGGCGGCGCATGAGGCGGCGACGTCGCCGAGGAATGATTTGGCGGAGCCGACGGCGGCGCAGAAGGAGGCGGGGAATTATGCCATGGGGCATGCTGTCATTGGTGGGCATGAGATTTCGATTGAGAATCCGGCGGGGTCGAGGCGCAGGCCGGAGTGGCCGGTGCTGAGGGATCACTATGGGTACCTGAAGGGCACGAAGGGGCAGGACGGGGACCAGGTGGACTTGTTTGTGAAGCCGGGGACGCCGGCGGACTATGCGGGGCCGGTGCATGTGGTGCGGCAGAATGTGGTGGAGGGGGGAGATGATGCTGGATCCTTGATGCTGGATGCTGGATCCAGAACCGGAGCCGGAGCGGGCAAGAGTGCCCGCGCTCCACTGAGGGCGACGGGGAAGCTGGATGAGTACAAGGTGATGCTGGGGTATCCGACGGCGGCGGAGGCGCGGGCGGCGTATCTGCGCAACTACACGCCCGGCTGGCCGGGGCTGGCGAAGCTGACGACGCACACGATGCCGGAGTTTGAGGTGATCAAGCGGAGCGTGTTTGGCGGCGATGCGGGGGCGAGGGCGACGGACAAGGCGCTTGCGAGCGCCCAGAAGCAGGGGCAGGGTGGAGGCATGGCCAATCCCGACAAGGCCGATCAATCTCAAGCCATCCAACCCGCTTTGTTTGCCCGGCTCAAGGGTTCAAAGACGTTGTATCCTGTTCGTGACTTGGATGATGTGGCCAAAAAAGCCTCATGGATGAAGGTGAGATACCAATCCCGCCCGATAGTCGAGATTGTGACCAGCGATGGGATTGTGCGAGGGGTGAGTGATGAACAAGGTGTTATTCGTGAACCGAATGGCACCGTGATCTGGAACCCGTTTGATGATGAAAATACCGACCTGCTGGCGGCACCCCGCAAGCAGGGGAAGGCGCTGGAGATGATGGCGAAGGCGGACTGGGGGCGGATTGACAAGGCTCTTACGGGGCGGCTGGCGCAGGCGGTGACGGATGCGGCGCAGTGGATCAAGAAGCAGGCGCTGCCGGGTGAGGCGCAGGTGAACCCCGTGGATGCGGCGCTGGAGCTGCTGGCGGGGTGGAGGGTGGAAGGGCAGGCGGCTATGGGCGGGGTGAAACTGAAGCCAGACCAGAGGCAGGAGCTCATGGCTCAGACCCGGCGGCAGATGCGCCGGGCGTGGAACTATGCGCAGCGGCAACTGGTGCCGGATGCCTCCCTGCCGGCGGATGTGCTGGCCAAAAAGCGCGAGATGACGATGAACCAGGGGCTGAGCAATGAGGTGGCGCTGGACATCGGCAAACGGGCGCTGGCGGGCAAACCGAAGCTGTCCGACCTGGTGGTGGGTGAGGCGCAGCAGAATCCAGAGATCCGGCGCAAGATGTTCCTGGCGATGAACCCGCGAATTGACAGCGGAGTGACGATGGACAGCCTCAATCCCGAAGAGCGGCGGGTGGCGGAGGCTTTACTGAAGCTGCGCGACGACCTGGGAAAACGCATGGTGAAGGCGGGACGGATCGGACTGCAGACGTATGAAGCGATGCGGGAGGGCACGAGCCACTACTATGACCATGACGTGAAGCGGGAGAAATCCCTGCTGCGGCAGATGAGTCTGGGGCTGCGCAACTTGTTTGCCCAGACGGCCACGGCGTATCACATCGTGGACACGCAGACGAAGCAGCCGGATGGCAGTCCGGCGCTGGTGATGCACCCTGGAAGCCGGAACCGGCCGACGTATCGCTTTGAGACGCAGGAGCAGATGCGCGGGTGGTACGAGGAGTTCATCAAGGACCAGATTTTGCAGGCGGCGGAGAAGGGCAACGCCGGGCGCTACCCGTGGATGACGCAGGCGGACAAGGCGGCGCTGATGGGCGTGACGCGGGACAGCCTGAACAATCCGGGCCGGATGAGCGCCGAGCAGCGCGCGGTGGTGTCGCGCCTGCAGGAGCAGCTCCGGGCCCGCTTTGAGAAGCGGATGCCGCTGAGCTACGACGAGCACAGCAAGGCGGGGCTGATTGAAGACCCGTTTTACTCGGTGGCCCGACAGATCGCCGAGATGGGGCATGACGTGGCGACTGCGGAGTTTTTCAACTACATCGATTCCGTGCCGGACTACGTGCGGGATGCACCCACGATCGGCTACACGGAGATGCCTGACACGGCCAAACTGGGAGCGCTGGCCGGGAAGTACGTGCGGGATGACGTGGCGGCCGAGGTGCAGCAACTGACCGAGCTGCCAGGGCTGGGCATGAAATTCTATGATGCGCTGCTGGGGCTGTTCAAAACCGGCAAGACGGTGCTCAACCCCGGAAGCCACGGGCGCAACATCGTGGGCAACATCGCCTTTGCGCATCTGGCGGGGAGCAATCCGCTGAACCCCGGCAATGCCACGTACTACGCCGAGGCGCTGCGCGTGCTGCGGGACGGCGGCGAGGCCTACCGGGAGATGTATGAGAACGGCGTGCTGGGCGGCGACTTCCTGACCGGGGAAGTGAAGCGCAGCCTGCGGCAGCTGGTGCCGGATGCGGACACGGTGCTGCGGGAGGCCGAGAACGGCAACATGACTTGGCTGTACGGGCCCAAGGAGCACATGGCGCGGCGCTGGCAGGGCTTGCTGAAAACGCCCGGGAAGGCACTGGACATTGCAGCCACGGCCTGGCGGCTGGAGGATGACATTTACAAAGCAGCGGCCTACCTCAAGGCGAAGGGCATGGGCATGACCAGCAAAGAAGCAGCGGAGCACGTGCGCGAGTGGTTCCCCTACTACGACAAGGGGACGAGCGGCACGCTCAAGGCGCTGGGACGCTTTGCCTTCCCGTTCCTGAGCTTCAAGCGGGAGAGTTTCCGCATTCTGAAAAACGGGCTGACGAAGAAGCCGCTGGCAACGATCGCCACGCTGGCGCTGCCGAGGCTGCTGACGCAGATCGCGCTGACGACGGCCGAGATGCGCCTGCTGATGTGGACGCTGGGCCTGGGGCTCAAGGACGAGCGAGACAAGGAAGACGTGATGAAGGCGCTGAAGGGTCGGGCCGGACGCCTGCTGAGCCCGATTGCGGGGGATTCAAGCCTCTTCAGCATTTTGCTGCCGTGGCGGGATGACAACGGGGGACTGCAGCAGTGGGACCTGAGCAACACGCATCCCTTTGGCGACTGGCTGGCCACGCGCATCGAGGACGCCGAGAGCAAGGAGCCGTGGCTGGCACGGCAGGCGCGTGAGATGCTGACGGGATCGCCGTTGTTGGGGCTGCTGACAGAGACTGCCTTCAATAAGGATGGATTCACCGGGCGGCGGATTTATGAGGATGACATGAGCAGCGGCGAAGCCACCGGCAAGCTAGTGGAACATGCGTTTACGGAACTGGCACCACCGATCACGCCCACGGTATCGCTACCGAACGGCGTGAAGCTGGAGGGCACGAGCGCGCGCACGATCCGGAAAGCCTTTGAGCAGAGCCCGAGCAAGCTGGCCCCGGCGCGGAATCCGACGCAGGCGCTGATCCGCACGCTGGTGGGGCTGGATGTGCGGCCCGCGGACCCGAACCTGTATGAGGACGTGGCGAAGTATCGGGAGAAGAACAAGCTGCCGGCGGTGCCGCGGGGGCAGCAGTTCCCGAGCGATGCCGTGGGCCGTGCGCGGGCGGAGCTGTACCGCCTTCTCATTCATCCGGAGGTGGATGTGCCGGCGGTGAAGGCGCAACTGGAGGTGCTGACGAAGCACGGGGCGAAGATCCCGAGCGTGCAGGATTTGTTTAAGGATCGGCAGCCGCAGGATGTGATGAGGCTGAAGAAGCACCAGGCGCGCTGGATGAACCAACTGCCGCCGGAGGCGCGGCGGGTGCTGGAGGCGGCGCAGGCGCAGCAGAGTGGGGCGAAGCCGAAGGCGCTGGATGCGATGGCGAAGGCGCGGGCGGGTGGGTGAGGGGACGCTGGGCCGAGTGGAGCGAATCAGTTTGGCAAAGGAATGAAGGAGCAAAGGAATAACCCATGACTCAAAAGACTCAAAGCTTCGCCATCGGAACTCGTTGCCGTCGCAAGAATCCGTTTATTCTATATCACTGGTCGCCACGGTGCAGGAGGGAATCAATCCTGCGCAACGGGCTTGTTGTTGGCAGTAAACACGCAATTCACTCAAATGGCTGGAGAGCTACCTATCTCTGCTTCTCGGACAGTCCTTCGTTTGGGTGGGCTTATAGCGCCGACACCAGCAAAACAAAAGGCGAATGGGACCTGTGGATGGTTTGGAGTACTGGGCTGAGCAGTCTATTTTACCGCTCTGATCATCATGGCCAGATGCCAGCCGAATACCGAACCAAGCACAACGTTGCCAAGAAGAATCTTTGGCTTGTGGGTTCTAGATCAAGGGCGAAGGGGAAGGGGAAGGGGAAGGGCCGAGCGGCGCGAATCCATTTGGCAAAGGAATGAAGGAGCAAGGGAATGGACGGAACCGGAGGTGGACAGGATTGACGAGGCGATTCTCGTCCTCGCCCTGCGGGCTCCTTGCAGTCGTCTGTCTCGCTACCGCTCGGCTCACAGAATTACAGCATTTCAGGATTGGGGATGGAGCCGGAGACGGACACGCTGAAGCGTGAACAACGTACGGAAAACGCCACCGGGGGTGAGCCGGTGGCGTTTTGGTTTATCTCTTCGGCCTTGACTTGCGGGCGACTTTATCGAGCCAGCCTTGGAACTGGGCCAGGGTGCCCCGCATGCGATAGCGGAAACCGGCTGGCTGTCTGAGTTGTTTGGCCTGCTCGCCTGCCTGTGCAAGCTGCTGATGGAGGAGAAGTTTCATGGGCGTGGACTTCCCCAGGGTGGCAGACGGGCGGGAGTGCCTGTGCTGGACGGGCTGGGGAAAGGGTCAACGCTTTCGCAAAGGAAAGGTGAAGGTGATAGGCGCGACGCTTCGGGGGGCGGGCGCTCGACTTAGCGCGAAAACAGCAAGCTCAACGGTGTGCATGTTGTCGCCGTAAACGTCCCAAAAATACTCCATCTTTGGGCCGTTGCTGTATCGCAGGAATGCCGGATATTCCGGGTCGTTATTGCAACGAACCCGTACTTCAGGCTTCGTGTCTGGCCTTGGATGTGGCGGCATGTAGTCTGGCACAATTTCGCAGTTTTTGTGCCATGGTTGGTCAAGTAGCAGTGCGAGAAGCTTTTCAAGATTGATCTCGGCTTTCATTTGCGCAGCAGGGTGAAGAGGAGGATGAGCAGGCCGGTGAGGAGTCCGGCGTAGAGTCCGCCTAGGGTGGCGGGAGGGAGATCGGGGGAGAGGAGGATCATGGGGTAGATCACGTAAGATGCAGTGAGCGAGCGTCATCAATCGCAACCCGTGCTGCCGATGGGCTTCCTTCCCAGTCGTGGCGCAGAATCCATTCGGTGACGTGTTTAGCCGTGATTGTGTCGGGCGCGGGCTTTGCTGGCTTGATTGAATTGCATAGACTGCTGACCAAATAGGCAGGCATCAGTTTGGAACAAAGGACGTAGTAAATCCCACGTTCAACCCATGCAGAGACCACCGTCCAGCCAATATGCTCGGACGTGAAACTCTGGCCGATTTGATAAAAGCGGCTGAATGGATACGGCGTCTCCGTTCGGAACTGTTCAAAAGTGGCCACGTCAAAGTAGAGTGCGGATATTGGCGGTGCTTGATCGGGCGGCGTTTCAGTGGCGCTCATAGCTTTGAGGGCGGCGTTTTCTTCAGCAACTGCCGGAGGCGTTCGCGCAGGCGATCTTCGCGGGTGTAGGTGCCGTATTTGGAGGCGATGCGCTGGCCGATGGCAATCAGGCGATAGCCATCGTCAAAATTGCGGTTGTTGTCCTCGCGTGAAATGTGTTCGGCGATGCTGCCGTTGGAGCGGCGCAAAGACCGGCCCAGGCGGATCATCCAAGCAGCGGCATGCCGGTGGGAGGTGAAGGACTCGGGGCAGGTGGGGAGGGACATCGGTGAGTCATTTCAGCACGAAAACGCTTTCGGGTCAAGGGTGAAGATTCATCCCAGACAAGCGGACAACCAGACACGCTGAAGCGTAAACAACGTACGGGGACAACGTACGTGGCGGCGGAGGCATGCGTTGACGGTGGCTGGGTAGTCACCCCATAATGCGGGGTTATGCCTGATGACCGCCGCGTGATGTTTGAGACGACCCTGCCCATCGACCGGGACATGGAAACGCGCATGGTGGAGTATTTTTACAATCTGGCGCTGAAGATCCACCAGGACATGGGCTACGCGGGATCGCCGGGGGATTACGGCTTTGACACGTGGCTGTGGAAACGGCTTTCGTGGATGAACCGCTACCACAACGATTTCAGGGATCGGCTGTGGCTGCCGCCGGAGCGGGACGGGGTGCTGTTTCGGATGTGCAACAAGTCGCTGAACATGCCCAAGCAGTTTGTGGGCGGGTATCACGCAGCGCTGACCAGCAGTCTGGACGGCACGGCGTTCATTGAGGTGCGCGGCGAAGGCGGTGAGGATGAGAATCCGGCGCTGCCGCTGTTCCAGCGCTACCTGCGGGCCAAGGCGGAACGTTTGATGCTGGGGCGGCTGCTGAAAAACGAGAGCGTGCTGATGTGCCTGAACATTGGCCAAAGTGTGTGCCAGGTGGTGCAGAAGCGCGAGCTGCGCACTGATCCGCGGCAGGTGCGCTGCGTGCGCGACCTGCGCCAGGAGGGAGATGTGCCGCTGAAAGACAGCACGGGCAAGCTGGTGACAGAACTGGACGAATGGATACCCAACCCAGCGAATCCGCGCCAGAGCATCCTCAAGCGAGACACGCGCGTGTTTGTGGAGTATCCCGAGGGCACGGTGCCGCATGCGCCGACGGAGCTGACGGCGCGCACGTACACCGTGGATCATGTGATCAAGAATCACCAAGGCGCGGCAATTGAGTTCATTCACCCGGGCGATTTCCTGTGGCAAATCAACAAGCCGAGCCTCGATGCCAGCGATTTGGTGGGGCACTTCACCATGATGGCGGTCGATGACCTGTTTGACTGCTTTGACCGCAGCCGCATGACCGAAGCCGGGAAAAAGTTTGAGAAGCGATACAGCACTGCCGCGCAGTCGGGCAATCAGGGAGACCCGACCAACCAGGAGATGCCGATGCCGAACATGGGGGAATCCCCGGACAGCACCAACGTGGTGATCGATCCCGGCGCGCTGGCACCGCGCAAGTTTCTGTTCTTGTATTCAAGGTATGACTGGAACAAGGACAATCGGAGAGAGCGCGTGTTTTGCGTCATTGACTGGGAGACGCGCCAGCCGGTGGCGTATGACCCCACGAGCCTCGTACTGGAAAGCGACGTGCGGCTGCACCCGTATTTCATGCCGGTGATCGGCAAGGTGAACTTCCGCGCCTATGGCGAGGGCTTGTACGAGCAGCACGACGACCTGAGCCAGTATGTGGATGCCTGCTGGTGTCGCATCCAAATCGAGCAGCAATCGAGCGGCAAGATCACGGCGTTTGATCCCAATGCCCTGGAACAGACCTGGGCGGGTGGCAGCCTGAAACTGCGGGGCCCGACGCTGTGGCGGAAGCGCAACCCGGCGCAGAGCATCAACGAAATCATCGACGTCAAGGTGGTGCCGGCGGAGACGGCGGAGCTGCGCGAGAACATGGCGGTGGGCATGCAGACGATGACCAGTCGCGGCGGCGGCATGACGGTGGACCAGGCCGAAAGCAGCGGGCTGGGGGCGGCGAACACGCTGGGCGGGCTGCAACTGCTGGAGCGCCAGCGGGGGAGAGCGCAGAACAGCACGGCGCAGGACCTGAAGGACAGTCACCAGGATCTGCTGCGGGTGTGGGCGCAGGTGGAACGCGACTGCTTTGACATGGAGTTTGCCAAGGAACTGTTTGGGGATTTGCTGGTGGACGTGGAGGTCGCACCGCCTGGTCCGCAGCAAACGATGGAGACCGCGCAGCCGGAAGCTGCGGGCGAAGTCATCACCCCCGACGGCATGCCGGTAGAAGAACCGGCCGCGATGGGGCTGCAGAAGATGCAGGTGCCGGCGGCGCAGGTGCTGCAGCAGTTCTTGAAGACGGTGAAGCCGGATTCGCTGGCCAACATGGTCAACATCGTGCTCACGGACAGCACCGAGAGCGAAGAGATCGCTCAGACGGAAAACCGGAAAAAGATCATTCTGGACTTCCTGCAACTGGGCAGCGCCGAGGCGATGCAGGCGACGGCGGCGGAGTTCACTGACCTGCTCAAGCGCAACGGCAGCAAGGATGCGGAGAAGACCATTGCGCAGGCGATCAAGGCGCAGAATCAGAAGGAAAAGCAGGCGCAGCAGAAGGCGATACAGCAGCAGGCGCAGCAGCAGCCGGGCGGGCTGAATGCCGCGCCGGGAGGACCGGCACAGCAGGACCCGACGAGCGAAGCGCCGATGACGGGGCGACCGGAGAGCATGCAGGAGTTTAATCCGGGGCCGTGGCCGGTGGAGCCGATGGTGTGAGGGAATCCAGAATTTTTGCAAGGGAATGAAGGAGCAAGGGAATGGTCAGAACCGGATTAAGGCAAAAAAATGGGCGGTAAAAGATGAACTGATTTAAAATTATGAGCGCGATCAATCCTTTGAATCCGGTATTCCCGAAGACTGCAGACGGGGGGGCGGCAGCGCCTTTTTTGCCGGCGGTGCAGGCCTTGGACAAGGCGCAACGGCGGGCTTCGATGTTTGCGCAACTGGGGGCGGACCCGCTGTTTCAGGCGGAGTTTGTGGATGGGTTTTTGAAGGAGGCTGAAGAGCAGGCGCTGGCCGATGTGGCGACGGCGACGATTGAGGATCTGGCACGCGCGCGTGACCAGTGGGTGAACACCAAGGACCTGCGGAAACGATTGTGTGACGAGATGGCGGATGCGCCGGCGCAGATCAAACGGCTGCAAAGCCCGGCGGCGACGACGTGATCCCGGCGGAGCCATGCGTTGCGTTTTCCGAAGAATCATCCCATACATGGTGCCGCTATGCCCGCCTCCGCCAATATCACCACTTCGGGCGTCATTGCCTTCACGCTGCCGCCAGGCGCGTGGGGCGTGAGGATCGCCAATGAAAGTGGCACGTTGATCCGGCGATTGCTCGGCGCGGCACCCAGCACGAGCGGGACCGACTTGGGACTGCCACTGGCAGCAGGAGCGAGTGAAAACATTTTATTTCAAACCGCTTTAAGACAGCCGCTGGCGGTGGGGGCCATCCATGCCGGGAGCGGCACCCAAACACTGACTTACGAAGTCATTACCCAACCAACTGCGGCCATTTCCAACTGACGTCATGCCCACCTCCGCCAACATCACCACCGCCGGCGTCATTGCTTTCACCCTGCCCGTGGGAACGTGGGGAGTGAGAGTGATCAATGAAAGCGACACGTTGATTCGTCGGCTTTTGGGACAACCCGCGACGACCTCTGGTACCAGTTTGGGGCTGCCGCTGGCGGCGGGGGCGGGGGAAACCCTGGTGTTTAGGCAGCCGCTTAAGCAGGACGTGGACTACTGCGCCATCCATGCCGGCACCGGCGACAAAACCCTGACGTACGAAATCATCACGCAACCGACCCAGGGCGGCACGGGCCCCAGTTCCAGCGCAGGAGGCAGCGGGGCGAGCAATGCGTTGCTTTTGGCGGGTGGAACGGCTTCTACGCTGGGATCGCTCACAGCGGCCACGGCGGCCACTGGCGGGCTGTTTTATGGCACGCAGGGAGGCGCAGACCGCAAGTTCACGCTGACGGCAGCCGGCGCGGCGCTGGTGGAAGCGGCCAGTGCGTCCGCGCAACGGACTGCTCTGAATTGTCCTGGGCTTGCGTCTGCCAACATCTTCTCCGTGTCCGGCGCGGCATCGACACCGGCGCTCTCACTGACGGGAACGCCTTTCACGGGCGGGACGGCGACCACGACGAAGCCGCTGTTCTCCATTGAGCCGACTGGGACGACGAGCACGGGCTGGTCGACCTCTGGGACGATGCTGGGGGTGAATGCGGCGAGTGGGTTTGCGGGGAATTTGGTGGACATTCAGAAGAATGGTGTGTCGCGGCTTAGCATCCCAACCACAGGGTATGTTAACTTTACGACGCCAACCACGACAAACTCAGGTTTGTTTCTTACCACCAATGGGTGGGCCAACGGGCACAGTGTAGGCATTACGTTTGGTGATACAACGTTGTTCAATGCCATTATTTGCCCGTTTGCGGCCCCTATGAGTGTGGATCACTATTATGGCGTAACGACGGTTGGTATTTCACCAGGTGGTAAGCTGGGCTTTAACACGGCATCAGCAAATTCAATTGCTTTTGGCACGTCTGCGGATGCACTGCTCATTCGTAAAGCCGCTGCAAGTTTTGGCTTTGGCATCGCATCCGCAACACCCATCACCCAGACCTTTGGCGGAGCTGATGGCAGCGGAACTAACATCACGGGTGGCACACTAAATATTGGCACTCGCGGCACCGGCACGGGCACGGGAGGCAGGATCAACCTGCAATTTCATGCGGCTGGATCGTCAGGTAGCACTCTCGGAACTTTAGTGGACGTGCTTTCGATTGTGGGCGTTGGCCGCGTCCGCATCACCGGCATACCCACTTCTGCCGCTGGGCTTTCAACGGGTGATATTTACAGCAACGCGGGAATCCTCACCATTGTTTAACGCCATGAACATCACACTGACTCAAGAACAACTTGCCGGGCTTGTTTATGGCACGGCAAAACGCAATGAGGCCAACCCTAATGCTCCCGCAATGTCGGTAGAGCAGTTTGCTATTGACCTGCTTGGCGTGCAGGCTGCCACTTTCGCGGCAGAAAAAGACGCTGAGGAGCTGGCCGCCATGGCTGCCAATGAGCAACTAATGGCGTTGGGTCGCGCAGTGATGGAGCAGCCGGAAAAGCTACCCGCTGTGGTGGTGGCGGTGACGGGCATCCTCGAATCTTGAATTTTATGCACACACTCAAACTGACAAACGGGCTTTGCCTGCTGATCCATAACCTGCTGTTTGTCCCTGAGACGTTCAAGACGCCGAGTGAGGTGCTGACGGCGGGCCTGCTGGTGGAGCAACTGAACTGCCCGGTGGTGACTGCACAACAAGCAGATGATCCCGCTTGGAATGGTGCTAACCTGCCTGATTTAAAACTCAGTGAAAAACAGCGGGACCTGTTAAAATTGGCGGTGGAAAAACATGTGGCAAAGCTGCCCCCAAATGGCACAACGGTGTCACTGCTGAAGCAACTCGGGTTTGAGTAACTGCCCCCCCCGATGAAATTCCAGATTGATCCTTCGCAGTTTGAAATGCCGGTGTCGCTGGCGACTTCCATTGTTGGGGCGGGATTGAGCGCGTTGGGACTCGTTGCGGCGACGCTGGCGGGATGGTGGGCAAAGTTTGCGACGATCGACCCGCAGGAGCTGGCGATTCAGCCGCTGCATGTGGTGCTGATTGGTTTTATCATTGCCCTGGCGGCGTTCATTGTGCTGATTCTGCGGGCGGTGTGGGGCAAGGGCATTGAGACGGTGAACCGCTTCAGTGATGCGCTGAACAATCAGGCGGCGCAGATAGCGCAATTGATCGAGCTGCAGACGAAGCGGGTGGAGAAATTGGAGACGCTGAGTTTTGACGCGCTGAGGGAGGCGGCGGAAACCAGAACACGCTGAAGCGTGAACAACAAACCCGGAACCGGAACCGCCTGAAGGCGGGACTACAATACGAAGAGACTGAAACTTATGAAACGGACTTGCTACATTGCGATCAATATGATTCGGACGAATCCGGGGGAAGCGGATGGGTGGACGGATCGGTTTGTGACGTTGATCAACACGCGGCTGCCTGATGGGGTGGTGAAGGACCACAGTGATGATGCGCAGGGGCATTCGACCTGGCTGCAGCGTGGGGTGCGGTTTGAGGGGCTGATGCAGGCTATTTAAAAACATGATCAGGAGGACCAGCAGACTTTATGAATAACATACCTGCAAATTATGCATGGCTGAGTGCCCAAGGGATCTTGCCGAAAACTATCCAGGAGGGACTAAAGCTGCTGGGTGTGGCTGAGGTAGTGGGCAAGGGGAGTAACCGGACGATCCTTGACTGGAGGGATGAGCTGAATCTGGCCGGGGTGAAGATTGCGGGGTTTTCTGACGATGACATTCCGTGGTGCGGTCTGTTTGCGGCGATTGTGGCGCATCGTGCCGGGAAAGTGGTGGTGAAGGAGCCGCTGTGGGCGCGCAACTGGGTGCAGTTTGGGGTGGCGGCTGGGGCTGCGGCTCTGGGGGATTGTCTTGTGTTTGTGAGGCAGGGCGGCGGGCATGTGGGGTGGTATGTGGCCGAGGATGACACGGCCTACCATGTGCTGGGAGGTAACCAGGGTAACCGAGTGAGCATTACCCGGATTGCTAAGGCGCGCTGCATTGCGGTGAGGAGGCCGGTGTACCGTGTGCCGCCGGGGAGTGTGAGGCCGTATCTGGTCCTGGCGGCGGGGGTGCTTTCCGCGAATGAGAGTTGAACCCGGAACCGGCTAAAGCCGGGACTACATTACGAAGAATCCAGAACCCAGAACACGCTGCTGCGCAGCCCCTGAAAGGGAACCGTAAACAACGAACAAAGAACCAGAGCCGGTTAAAAACCGGCGCTCCCAGTACGGAAACTTATGAAACGCACGGTTTACATTGCGATCAATGGCATTCGGACCAATCCAGGGGATGCGGAAGGGTGGACGGATCGGTTTGTGACGTGGGTGAATACAGTACTGCCGGATGGGGTGTATGGGGAGAAGTTTGAGTATTACACCTCCGCGCTGCTGCGTGGATTCCGGCAAAGACTGCGAGCAAAACAGATCGCAAAGATGGTGGGGTATTACACGCGGGCGGGCTATCGCGTGGTGCTGGTGGGTCACAGCAATGGGTGCGACTTGATCGCGCGAGTGCTGCACTTGGCAAAACCGGAATCCGACGAACTGCCAGCCGACCTCAAAAAAGACTTAAAGATCGACTGCGCGCATTTGATATCGCCGGCGGCGGATGAAGAGAGTTTTGCCGACGCTGTCCGCAACAAGCTGGTGAGGTGCATCCACATCTACGGCAGCAAGAACGACGGCGCGCTGAGATTTGCCCAGGTGACCCGCCCGCTGATCGGCTGGCTGGGCCTGGGCTATGGATCGATGGGACTGCGAGGTCGAGAGTTTGCGGCGATGTTTCCCGATGTGGTGCAGGATCACAGTGATGACTCGCACGGACATTCGACGTGGATGCAACGTGGGCCAAACTTTGAGGAGATGATGCTGGCTATTTCTGCGCACGATTTTGCCGACCAAAAAACTTTGACCCTATGAGCACCCTGGAAATCGTCGCTCGCATTGTTCTGGCCATCGTCAGCATGGTTGGGATCGTGGTGGGTATTTTCTGGATGGTGCGGCCACGGAAATAACCAATGACTTCGGAATCACAATATTATGGCTTTCATTCTCTCCGACGCGCCTTCCATCGTCCGCTGTTTGGTGCGGGCCGAGTTCACTCAAAACCTCAAGAAAGACCACGGGAAGTACCTGCAAGCGCACATCTTGGGCATTCGCTGCCAGGAAGCCGCAAGCCTCCAGTTTCAGGTACGGTTCGATGAGCCGGCGCTGGCTGGGGCGATGTTTTGCTTGCCAATCCAAGCGCTGTGCTGGAAGCCGTGCGACATGCCCAATGTTGAACTGATTCAGCCGTGGGACACGTTCAGCAGTCATTTCACGGTGCATGAGTTTGGCTTGTGGAAACGAGGGAATGCGCAGCTTTTGAATGTAAGGGGCGACGCAAAGTACCCCGAGCGGCTGCCAGCGCGGTATCTCTGGACGCTTGACTTTGAAGGCAACGCACTGGCCAATGACTTCGAGCAGCACAAGCAACTCCATTTTATTCAGGTAGAAGAAGGCTGGTTTGCAGCCGTGCCCAATAATCGGGTGCTGAGTGTAGATTCAGCTTTTGCGAGTCCCTGCGAAACGCTGCCCCGGTTTGAATCGCTGGAGCATCTTTTTTGCGCTGAGTGCCGGATCGGTGAACCGGAACTACTGACAGAGACGGCGGCGTAGAAATGCGTTGCGGCGGATGCGGTAGGCCTGAATAATCATCCCATACCCGATTTATGAGCGACATCACTTACGCTGAGCAGCCGACTGACGAACTTCCGGACTTGTCCGGCATGAGTGATGCTGAACTACTGGCGCAACTGAGCACGGCACCGGCTGCGCCTGCTGCTGTTGCTGCTCCGGCTCCGCAAGTGACGCCTGAACCGGCCCCCGCACCTGCCGAGGTGGCAGCAGTGGTTGAACCCGTGGCAGCGCCCGAATTGGTGACTGCGACAGAGCCAGCGCCGGCGCTTGAACCGGCGAGCCATCGAGATCCGAGCAAGGCCAATCATTGGCGCATTCAAGCAAACAATGCCGTGGAGCAGCAGGCGTTCGAACTGCGCAAGCAAGACTCAACATTGACTTTGGCTGAAGCACTGGAGCGCTCGCATCAAATGCTGGGGCTGCCCTCCCCCTTCCAGACGGCGGCACCTGCGGCTGAACCGGCCAAGCCGGCGCAGGAAGCGGCACCTGCCGAGGTGGTGGCTGATCCGCTGGCCAAGATTCAGGAAGAGATCGCCAGCCTCCTTGAACAAAAAAGGGGCTGAACAAAGTCATCGATGCCGATGAGGTCGAAACGCTCAATGAGCGTCTGGCCGACCTGCGCGAGGAACGCGTGCGAATGGAGTCGCGCCAGTTTTTCCAGCAGCAGCAACAAGAAATGCAGACGGCGCAGATCCTGAACGATTTGGAGCAGCAGGTGCAGGCAGCGTTTCCAGATCTGGCGAATAAGCAGCACCCCCTGACGCTGGCCTACGAGGCCGAGCTCAAGCAACTCTGCGCCACAGCACCGGACCACGTGCTGCAGGACCCGCAGATGGAGATCAAACTGGCCGAGCGCATTGCGCAGCGGTTTGAAACCGAATTTCAGATGCCCGTCAAACGGACATCGAAGCCGGCGGCTTCCGCCCCGGCTGCCAAGACACCCACCGTCACGCAGCCAGCGCCAGCGCCGGCCGTGGCAGCCCATGCTGCGGCCGTACGGCCCAGCAGTGCCGCCGCGCCCGTCGTCAGCACGTCGGCCAGCGCGAGCCCTGTCATGGGCATCGCCCCGCAAAATCCCAAGGATGCGTTTGAGGCCCTACTGGCCTCCGGCCAACCGCTGGGAGATGATGCGGATGCGCTGCTGCTCGCCGCCCGATTCGGCACGGCCCCTGCGCCTGCTGGGACGAGGTTTCGCGCTGCCTAACCTACCGGGCACCTCCTGACAGAGCCGACATACACCCGCCACGACTGCGGGTGATCTCACGCAATTCAATCAACGCCTAATCCCGGCTTGGCCGTGGTGAGCCGCGCCCTGATGCGCCCAGCCCACCCGTGCCCACCGGGACAAGGCACACGCAGACACCAACACCCACGGGGCGGGTCATGCCCCGACGCAAGCAACACCCATACCACCAACGATTATGCCAGACGTACCCTACATGTCGCCGCGCGATACCGCGGCCCTTATCACCGCCAACGGAGCCAACTACCAGGAACAAGCCTGGGAGCGCGTGGCGATCAAAAACGCCATGCCTCGCCATCCCTTCGGGGCCATGGCGCGCGGTTCCAGCAACCTCAACAAGCGACTGCCCAATGCGGCGATCATCACCACGACCACGCTGGCCTCCGGCATCTACGGACAGGTGGCCAACTTCCGCGTGCGCGCCCCCGGCGGCGGCTTTGGTGTGCAAGGCTCCGGAGGTTTCCGCACCGGCAAAGGCGTGCAGGTGAAGGACAAAATGTACACCCTCACCACGGGCGTGCAGTGGCACGGCTACAACTACAACAACATCTCCACCGCGCAGACGCTGATCGGTGTGGGCTCCATCGACACCGAAGTGCGCGGCTACCTGCAGGACTTTTTCGGCTGGCTGATGGGCACCCACTGCGAAGCCGAGCTGGTGGCAGCCGCCACGGCCAAGGCCAGCACCAACGTGCGCTACGCCAACAACAAGAGCACCTTGGACGAACTGACCAGCGCCGACACGCTGGCGATCGATGACGTCAACCGCCTGAAAAACAATCAGGTGACCAACAGCAGCATGCCCTTCAGCATGCGCGCCGACGACAACTACAACGACATCCTGGAGTACCTCCTGATGGCGCCGCAGTTTGCCATGCAGGAACTGACCACGAGCAGCACCTGGACCAACTTCCTCAAGGATGCCGGCGTGCGTGGTGACCAGAACTACCTGTTTGGCGGTGGACTGCCCCGCTGGAACGGCACGCGCATGTTTGAGTGGCAGATGCAGACCAGCCTCAACGACGCGCCGAGCGGCAGCTTTGCCGCGCCGTACGCCTTCCTGGGCGCTGCAATCGCTGCCGGCACGGCGGTGTTCAGCATCAAGGGCGGTGGTAACAGCGCCAACAACAAGGCGGCGCTCAATGCCCCGTACTTCTTCGCTTTCAAGGGCGCACGCTGGAAGGCCTTCGAACAGACGAAGATCGAAGCTGAAACGACCAACACGAAGTATGCGATCGCCTACAACGCCACGAACGGCAAGTGGGCCTTTGCCAGCTACAAGGTCATCCCCACGGGTGACCTGGACGACAACGGCGGCACCACGGCCGACAGCAACACCATCACCGTCTTCCAATTCCTCAGTGCCACCAACAGCGGCGCGGCGGCCAAGACGACGGTGGGCAGCGTGGTGTGGGACACCGGCATCTGGAGCGGCAAGACCTGCGAGTGGAGCGATCTGCCTGTGGGCAGCAAAATCTTTGCCGCCAACGCCAAAGGCCAGCCTTACAACCTGGTGTACATGCTGGGCCGCGAGTCGATGCTTAGCGGCTTTGGTCGTGTGACCGCCGACGGCGGCACCGGCTTCGGCCAGCGCACCGAGGAATACCAGAATGCCAGGACATTCGTCGAACTGGGCATGAACCTCAGTTATGGGGCCAACGCTATTCCAAACGTGGACGGTGTGCCGGCCTTCACGGTCATGCATGTGGCGGTCAATCCGGACGGACTGCCCACGATTGTCTGAGTAGTCATCCCATGCGGCGCAGAAATGCGTTGTTGAGCGGCGCAGGCGGGGCAACCTGTCTGCGCCGCTTCTTTGCTGGCTATTTCACCTTCAACCCCGATTTGCCATGTGGATTTTACGCTACCTCATCCTCGCCACGCGCCAGCGCTGCAACGCTTTGCTGGACCGGCGCACGCGCATGAATTTTGATCCGCTGCATGGCTGTCCGATGCATGTCTGCGCCGACAAGGCGGAGTGGGATCGGCGTGGGAGGGAGCAGGTGGCGCAACTGGAGAGTGAACTGCGTCAGGACATCGAGGCTTATCACACGAAGACGGGGGAGAGGCGGGTGATTGCTGGGGAGACGATTGAGGTACGGCCCGTGATTGATGGGGGCTTGCGGGAAGTTTGCCCGGAACCGGCTGAAGCCGGGACTACAATACCCGGAGACCAGAGCCAGTTGCAAACTGGCGCTCCCAGTACGGAGACGGAGCCCGGAGACCAGAACACGCTCAAGCGTGAACAATGTACGGAAGAAACAATTTTGCCGGAGACTGCGCCCGAGACGGAGGCGGTGCCGGCGCATACGGGGGACGCGCTGGTTTCATCGGGAGTTGAGGCGAAAGCCGAGGCTGAGCCTGGCGCGGAACCCACCTTTTTGGGAGAAGCGGGGCAGGGGGACGCTCGCCCAGAACCGGCTAAAGCCGGGACTACACTACTGCCGGAGGCCGGTGGCCAGAACCAGAGCCCGTCTGATCTGCTGGAAGTGCCTGAGCCGACACCCCCAACCCCTGAGCCTACTCCCAAGGCCAAGACCAAATCCGCAGGGAAGGCGGGGAAGAAGTAAGCCATGGGAAGCGCTGCTGACATCCGTGATTTTTTGCTGCCGGATCTGGGAAAGAAGATCGGGGCGACACTGACGACGACGGAGACGGCGCGAATGGTGCATGACATCAACAGCGCGCTGCACACCCTGCTGGGACAGCAACTGGCGGATGACCGCAGTGCGCTGGTGCGTGCGCCGTTGGCTGTGACGCTGGACGTGACGAGCGGAAGTACGGCGATCACTTTTAGCGGGTTTGCGAGTTGGATGCTGGGCTGCACGATCAAAATCGGTTCCACGTGGAACCGTTTGCAGAAGCTGAGCAGTGATCCCAGTCTTGAACAGCCGTGGCTGGGAGAGACGACGGCAGGCATTGCGGCCACGGTGTACCAGGACTGCGTGAATCTGGATTATGCCCTGGAAAGCGTGCTGGAGCCCGTGAGGCTGGGCGGTGCCCGAATCTTTCCGGTGCCCAACAAGCAGGTGCTGGATTCCACGCGCTTCACGCGTAACGCGAGCGGTGATTTGGTGGAGGCCTCGCCGCAGTACTACCTCATCGAAGACAGCCTGAGTTACTTGCAGGTGCCGGCGACGCGGTTTCAGTTCGACACGCTGCCCACCACGCAGCAGGCGCTGCAGTTTTCGGCTGCGCTGCGGGCACCGCAGATCACGGGCCTCGACGACACGCGCACGTTTTTGCTGCCGGGCGGTCGGGACGTGGAAATCCTGCACCCCGTGGTGCGGTTTTTGTTTCGCACGTTCCCGCAGTTCATCGGAGATGTGGGCGAGGTGAGGGCAGATTACACACAGGCCAGGCAGCAGTGGAGTATGTACTCCAACAAAGGGCCGCAACCGGGGACGCTGGAGATTTATGGGGTGTGAGATTCCAGAAGAAGATGGCCGCAAAGAGGCGCAAAAACCGGAGGAAAAAACCAGAGGGGAAGTCTGTGGCCTGAGCCGCAAGGGGGATATTGAGTGCGCTGAGGCGGAGTCGGGGAATGCTAGGGGGCAAGCTGTGCCTGGATTTTGTCCGAGAGTGATTTGTTGAACTGAAGCCTGAACCGGAGCCGCCTGAAGGCGGGACTACACTGCGAAGAAACTGAACCCAGAACCAGAGCCGGTTAAAAACCGGCGCTCCTAGTCAAGAAACTGAACCCAGACACGCTGAAGCGTGAACAACGTACGATTTTATGAATCCGTCCCGCACTTTTTCGGTTCCTGCATTTCAGCCGATCGACTCGCTGGCGGAGACTACGCAGCTGGGGGCGAAGCTTTTGACGGCGCGCAATTTGATTTTGCGGCCGCAGGGAGGATTCAAGGGCGGGCCGACGTATGGGCGGCTGTGGGCCATTGGCAACTCGCTGACGATCTATGCCACGATTGTGGCGCTGGGGCTGAATGACGGTCACAAAACTGTGGCGCTGCGGGTGGCGCGGCAGGGGAAGAATTTTCTGCTGTTTTACAATCTGCCGGCGCGGCAGTGCCGGGGCTTTTTTTACCTGGGAGACGACGGCACGTACACCAGTGGCAGCTACGACTTCACGGCGGGGACTCCCACGTGGGAGATTTTGGGGACCGGCTATGACAACACGGCGAGCTGGTACGGCACGCGGTTTTTCACGGCCATCTACCTTGGCAACGGGGTGGATGATAACCACATCGCGCAACTGAGCCGGACGGGCACGGTGGGCAAATGGCGCAAGGCGGGCAGCAACGTGGCACCCACGGCCCCAGTGATCAGTCTGACGACGCCGGCGACGACCAGCAACACGCAGGCCTACTGGAACGTTACGGGCCGGGCAGGCGGTGTGGTGCTGACCTTCACGGCCCGCGCGGCGCTGTTTCCGGGTCTGAGCGGGAACAACAAGATCAAAGTCAAGATCCAGCAGAGCGGCGCGGGACAGGCGCTGCTGAGCAGTCTGAGCGGGCAGGGGACCACGGCCGACCCGTATTTCTACACGCTCACAGCGGGCACGGCGGCCCTGACCAACAGCAACAGCGCCATCACCAGCTTTGTGAATGCCGACAGCAAGGCGATCACCCTGCTGCAGGCGAGCACGGCCACGCCGGACAGCACGGTGGACCTGGGCAGCTACGGGCCCACGAATCTGGCCAACGGCGCGGGCAGCGGGATCAGCAGCGGGTTCACGAACCGCACGGTGACCTTTTACGCCCGTTACTGGGACCCCGGCACCGACCTGCTGGGCTACGAGGGCATATCAAGTGCGCTGAGCAATGAGCTGGCCATCACCGCCGGGAGCTACAACGACGTGCGGGTGCTGGTGCCTGTGGACAGCACGGCGGAGGGCGGACGCTTCCCCTTTATCCGGCTGTACATGCAGTACGGCGAGGTGCCGGAAGAAACGTATTTGCTGGTGGACCCGGACAATCCCGTACCCAACGGACTGGTGGGCACCTTCACGCGCTACGCCTCCACAAGCGAGATCGTGCTGGCGAGCAGCGAGTGGGCGGCAGGCGACAAGCTGAGACTGACGACCACGGGCGGGCTGCCCAGCGGGCTACTGACCGGCACCGACTACTACTTGCAGACCGGCACGGCTACCGGGCGCTGGTATTTGGCGCTGACCTCTGACGGCACGCCGGTGACGATTTCCAGCAATGGCACCGGCACGCAGACCGCCACGCTGACGGCGAAGACGGTGCAAATCGGCACGAACACACCGATCCGCACGGCGGCCGATGGCGGCGAGATGTTTGAGGACCAGTATCGACCCCTACCGCACCAGCACCACGCCATGGCCAGCGCGCAGGTGTATCGCGGAGCCGTGACGCAGTATCCGCAGCGGTTGTACCCCAGCAAGCCGGCGACGTTTGACGAGCTGGCCCCCGAAGGCGTGAGCCTGGCCGAGCTCAGCGTCATCGACCTGCAGACCACCACGGGAAGCCCTGGAAGCACGGACATCACGGCGCTGATCAGCACGCAGAGCCGCCTGGACATTCACACGCGGGGAGGGCTGATCATTTTGGACACGACCAATCCGACCGATCCGATTTCCCAGTATTCACCCCAGAGCGGCGCGGGCTGCGTGAACGGCACAAGCTTTGCGCTGCTGGAAGGGAAGTCGCTGTACTACCTCGGGGCCGACCTGCAACTGCGCAGCATGAGTGCGCAGCGCATCGGCAACGACTTTGCCACCATGCTGGCGCAGACCGACTTTGTGGCGCGTGCCGCCAACTCCTACCTGAGGGCTAGGGTTGACATTGACGCGCTGGCGCGCACGCCGCAGCGAGGGTGCCTGTTTGTCGATCGGCAGAGCCAGCACCTGTGGTTTACCTTGCCCGTGCTGGATGGCAGCCTGAACATGTTTGGCTTTGATCTGGCCAACAACGGCATTGTGGGGCCGTTTGACTACCCGCGCATCTACGCCCAGGCCCCGATGGAGAGCGAGCGGGCGGAGATGGTGTTTGCCGACGAGAGCGGCAATCTGTTTGTATGGGACACGGCCACCCAGAACGATGCTGGCGACGTCTTTGACGCCAGCAGCGCGTTCACGCCGCACAGTCCGAGTGATCCGGTGCCGGTGCAGTATGCGGGCTACGGCTACGTGGATCTGGGCGGCGTGCGTTACTACCAGGCGAATACGACGGTGCTGGAGACGGGCTACATCGATCTGGCGGGGGCAGACACGCGCAAGGCGCTGATTGCGTTGCTGTGGCGGACGGTGAAGAACAGTCGGGCCATTCTGATTGTGACGGTGACGACGCTGAACCAGGAGACGGAGACGCTGAGCTTCAGCCAGGACGAATTTTATCCCGAGGTGGAGCACCGTTTGAACTGCCTGCTGGGGAATACGACGAGCTTCAAGCTGGCGTTCAACGTGCTGGGAGCGGAGCAGAAACCGTGGATTGTGCGGGATATTTCGGCGCTGTGGAAGGGGCAGGGGAAGGTGTGAGGAATGGATGGCCTCAAAAAGGCGCAAGAACCGGAGAAAAAACCGGAGCCGGATTTTTTGACAGGATTGACAAGATTCCAGAATTTCAGGATTCCAGAAGTGTGTCTGGGATGAATAATGGGCGTTGACACGAAAGGGTTTTCGTGGAGAGTGAGGGACCCGATTATGAATGATGAAACCACCCCGAAGATTGTGCCGTTTGAAACGCAGGCAGCAGCCATTGAGAATCTGAACTTGCAGGGATGCCGGAGTGGCAATGGGTTAGATCCGTGCGCGCTGGCGGTGGGATTGCTGACGACCCATGAGTGGAGTGGACCTTGGCTGACGTGCTACATGCTGCGGAGGTTTGGCTGGCCGAACATCGGCAGCGATGATTGGAAAGAACTGATGACATGGGTACTGACGACTCCGATTGATGGACTGTTTTTGACCGTGACGCCTTACATGGGGAATGATCGTGATGAGGTAAAAACGGATCAGCAGGGGAAGATTCGAGGAACGTGTGCCTTGCATTTTGGCTACTTGCACACCCCGGAAGTGGGCGAGGAGCGACTGAATTACTACGCCCCTGCCTGCCGCGAAACCATGGAGGCGCGGAAAGCCGTGGTGCAGCAGTGGTGGCTGGAAACCGGGAACAAGCGGTTTTGCTGGGCTGGATGCACCGCCGAAGAAAAGGAAACATGTGTGCTGGAACACCACCCGGAAGGCAAGGTGCTGTGGGGCATTTATGCGCGGAGTGAATCGCTTACCACCGGCATCCAGAACAAAGAGGGGACGATGACTGAGGCAGAACGCGAACTCTATTTTTCAGCCCCATTGCATCCTAATGTGCTGGGGTGGATGACGCAGCATCTGGGACTGGTGATTGACACTCTTGACCTGACGCACGACGATGATTTGTTTGTGCCGGCGAAGATCGGGCTGGATGTGGCGAACTGGCCGCAGGTGGACTGGAAGCGCGTGAACGAGGAAACGAAACAGCATGAGGCTGAATTTCTGGAGCCGTGCCGTGAGGCGCTGAGGGCGACCCTGCGCGATCTGCTGCGTCCGGTGTATGTGCGGGATGTGGGATTCAATGCGCTGGGCCGCAGTGATGAGTATGACGATGAGGACGCGCTGGCGCAGCCTTTGCCCAAAGTGGCGCAGTCTTTTGCTGGGGCGGGCTACACGCCGGAAGGCTGGTTTGAGATGCAATCCAGCCCTGAAAACAATCCTTAATCTGCTGACACCCATGCCCAAACCCATTCCAACATCCAAACATCCGGCCGCTGTGGCGCTGGGCAAGCTCGGCAAAGGGCGGCGCAAGACGATGACGCCGGCGGCGGTGGAAGCCCGGCGGCAGACGGCACGAACGCGCCGGAAGGTGGCGAAGCCGTTGACTGACGAGGAGGTGCAACTGCCTGCGGGGCCGCTGGGTGCGGGGGTGACGGATGAGGATGTGGATTGAACAATCCGAGTAATCACCCCAGACAACCGAACCTGCGGGCAGGAGTGCCCGCGCTCCCTTTTAACTGATTTATGGTACACCTAACCACCAACACCAAGGATCCGCTCGGCTTGCCGGCGGGTGAACGCCATCTCTTCGACACGACACAGGGAGGGCATTACATGGTGGCTGGCTATGGAGGGAATGTGACGCCGGCGGAGTTTGGGCCGTTCAATCCGTACGAGGCCATCACCAACGCCAGCGTGCTGATCATCCGCAGCGGGGGGATGGGAGACGTGCTGTTTTGCATGCCGGCGCTGGCGGCGCTGCGGAAGCGTTTTCCAGTCCTGCGCCTGACGTTTGCCTGCCTGCCGGTGTATCATGCGATGCTGACGCACCCAGACCTGGAAGGGCTGGAGGTGATCGCGCATCCGGTGAAATCGGCCACGGCAGCTGAATTTACGCATGTGGTGCCGCTGGAGGAAGTGATCGAGTCCGACCAGGAGCACGATGCGGTGACGATCTTTGCCCGGGCGCTGGGGCTGACTCTCAGCAAGGACGAATGGATGCCGCGGCTGCGGGTGCCGAGTGACGCGATCCTGGCGGCGCAGGCGGAATTCCCCAAGGCGCAGGGGCAGGTGTTTTTTGGCATTCAACTGCGGGCGAGCCACCAATGCCGGACGTGGCCGGTGCAGTTCATCATGGGGGCGGCGCAGGCGCTCTTAAATCGCCACGCGAACGCCGTGGTGTTCATGTTTGGCCTGAAGCAGGACTGGGAAGGATTTGAGAATGTGCAGCATGCGCGGGTGGTGTGGCTGCCGGAGCAGGACCTGACCCTGACCGAAACGCTGGCGGTGATGACGCTGATGGACGGATTCATCGCCCCGGACTCGGGCCTGCTGCACTGCGCGGGCGCGCTAGGGCTGCCGGCGGTGGGATTGTTCGGGCCCTACCAGTGGCAGAAGCGGACGCCGTATTTTCCGACGGTGCACGGGCTCAACGGTCAGGCCCCCTGCGCGCCGTGCCATCACCCGGCACGCACGAGCGCCTTTCCGCCGGGCATGCCCTGTGCCAAGCACGGCGCGTGCGTGGCACTGGGAAGTCTGACGCCGGACCGGGTGGTGACGCGGCTGCTCAAGACGATGAGCGAGTGCGCGGCGGCGAATGGCAGCGTGAAACCGGCGGAGCGCCGCCACTACATGGTGCAGAGCTTGTTTGGGCCGGTGCAGGCCAAGGGGGATGTGCATCCCGACCTGCCGAGGGCGGGGGAGTATCACCTGGGGAACTTTGGGCACGGGGCGGCGACGATCGAGGAGGCGCAGATGCTGCATGCGCTGGTGCTGGCGCTCAAGCCGAAGGTGTGCGTGGAAACCGGCACGGAAACCGGCTGGACGGCGGCCTACATCGCTGCCGCGCTGGAAGCCAACGGGGGCGGACACCTGACCACGCTGGAGATCAACCCGCAGATGCGCGAGCTGGCGGCGGAGCACCTGACGCACTGGGATCTGGCGCACCGGGTGACGATCAGCGGGGAGAGTAGTCTGGAGTGGCTGAAAAACTACGCGGGGCGCGCGATTGACTTTGCGCTGCTGGACACGCACATCCCGATGCGTGCCGAGGAACTGGCGCTGCTGCTGCCGCACCTGAGCGATACCGCGCTGGTGTGCGTGCATGACACGAGCCCGGAGCACCCGATGCGCGGCGAGACGGACCTGCTGGCGCAACTGCGGGCCAGCGGAATGAGCGTGGTGCACGTGGCGACGCCGCGGGGAATGACGATCATGCAGAGGCGGAGCTCGGATTCTTTTTAACCACGGAATACACGGAATACACGGAAACCGGAGAATATGGAACTGATCAAAACACGGCAGGAACTGGCGCTGAATCTTTTCAAAGGCACGGGCGTGGAGCTCGGGGTGGCCCGGGGAGAGTTTTCGGAGGAGATTTTGAGGCAGCAAAGGCTGATCATTCCGTTGGGCTTGGAAAAAGTTTCTGAGGGTCTTTTTCGATGGGAAGGCACCGGACCTGTGATGTTGCCCACCGCTTTGGATTGCGTCCAGAAACTGTATTCCATTGACCGCTGGACGGAAAAACACCATTCCATTTACGAGTATCAATTGGCGCTGCTGCGGTTGCAGAAGTTTGGAGCGAGATCGCTGGTGCTGCGTGCGACGTTTGAAGAAGCGCTGGTGCTGTTTGAGGATGGCGGCCTGGACTTTGTGTACGTGGATGGCTACGCGCACACGGGGCAGGAAGGCGGGAAGACGCTGGAGGACTGGTGGCCGAAGATCAAGCCGGGCGGGGTGCTGGCCGGGCATGACTATGATGCGCTGTTTCAGCCGACGATCGATGCCGTGGACGCCTTTGTGGCGCGGCACGGGCTGGAGCTGCACCTGACCGAGGAGGAGAATCTGCGGAGTTGGTGGGTGGTGAAGTGAGGTTTGATTTTTGGCAAAGGAATGAAGGAGTAAAGGAATGACTGAAACACTGAACTGAAGAATCCCGACAACTATGACCTTCCCCGAACTCAACAACCTGCATGCCGGACGTCCGGCGGTGATCGTTGGCAAAGGGCCGAGTCTGGATGCGTGGCTGGCTGCGGGATGTCCGCAGCCGGAGGGGGCGGTGAGGATTGGCGTGAACCAGGTGGCGGTGGTGGTGCCGGAGGTGGTGTACTCGGTGTCGGGCGATGCGCAGATGGACAGTCCGGAGCATCTGGCGCTGCCGACGCAGTGGCTGCGGGCGGTGCCGTATGAGACGCGCGAGGGGAGGCTGACCTATGGCCAGCGTTTGCCAGACAAGGTGATCCGTTTTCACTGCTATCCGGCGGTGCCGGAGTTTGCCACGGCCTGCCTGAACAGCTCACGGGACGAGGTGGCGGCCCTGACCTGGCTGCATGGAGCGATGAGCAGCGCGGACCCGGCGGTGCATCTGGCGTGGTACCTGGGCTGCACGGAGGTGCTGCTGGTGGGGATCGACGGTGGGAGCGTGCGGGCGCAAGTGATGGAAGAGCAGGGGGACCGATCCGGGCCGCCGAGCTATGACAAGCTGCGGCAGTGCGTGAGAGAAGGGGCCCAGCGGTTGTTTCCGTTTCGGTGGAGGCACTGGGAGCCGGGGGTGGCTACGGTCCCGGAATTTGGACAGGATTGACAGGATTACAGCATTTAAGAAACTGAGAGTGCCGTTTTGAGCCCGGACTGGCTATGCCTGAACTTTGAGAGCCTTGAACTCGCGCAGGATCTGCTGGAGTTCATCGAGTTCGAAGCCTTTTTTGCTGGTAAAGTGCAGTCTTGTCACGCCATCCGGATGGGTGAAGATGCGCCAGCGGCGGGAGGCGGGCAGAATGAGCTCGACACGGGCCTTGGGGCCTTTGGGACGAGGGGAACGACCTGCGGCACGATTGCGGGCAAGCTGCTTGGCGCGGCGTGGAACCAGTTTTTTCTGATACTTTTCAAACTGTTGCTGCAGGTGCTCGGCGCGGTGCTTGGCTTCGTAGCGGCGCTCGGCCTCTATCTGTTTCTCGGTGCGTTTGCGGGCGGGCTGTTTCTTGGCGGTGGGCTTTTTCTTGGGAGTGGCGGCCATGGGGTGACTACTGAATGACGAAAGCGATTTCGTCAACTCAGAGGATGAAAGGCCGGCGGTGTGAGGAACACGGGCCGGCGGTGGATGCGTGGGGATTTGCAGGGGCGTGGAGTCTTGGCTTTGGTCTTGGGCTTGAGAACTGGAAACGGCGGCAGGGTGAGAGGGGGGCAGTCGGACAGGTAGGTGCGGAGGGCGGACATGGCGGACTCGGCGCCGTGGCAGAGGATGCAGTTGTAGCCGGAGGCCAGCAGCGCGGCACGCCACCAGTCCTGCATGGGGCTGGGGCGACCGAGGGTGCGGCGCTTGAGCTCGATGTAGAGTCCGGCATGGGTGCGGCTGCGAACGGGCAGGCAAAGATCCGGCACGCCTTCCTTGAGGCCTTCCGCTTTGAGCTTGCGGGCGCGGATGGCGGCGACGGGGAGTTTTTTGCCGGAGTTGAGGGTTTTGGTTTCGGAGCCGAAGAACGCGCCGTTGGGGACGGCGTAGAGGAGATTGAGAGCGGGCCATTTGCCGGTGTTCATGGAGGCCCAGGTGATGACGGCGCACTGCTCGGCGTGCTCGGTGGGCTCAACTGGAAGTGATTTGCGAGGCATGGGAGATGTGAGTGGCTTACCGGAACACGCTAAAGCGTGAACAACGTACGGGGATCAGGCGAGAGGCAGCACGGGGGACGCGAGGAATGGGGCGAGGCGTTTGGGTGTTGCTGCCAGGGGAGGGGAATGGTGGGAGTGTGGGGATGGATGATGTGCTGGCCGAGGGCGGCATCAAACCAGCCTTCGAAGACGATGATGCCGCGCCAGCGAAAGAGCTTGTGAGCGAGGCCGCGGTGCTGGCTGTAGTGAGGGATGAGCCAGTGACCGTGATTGCGCAGGGTTTCCGGGGTGGGCATGCCGCATTCCTGGGACTCCAACCAGGGGCGCAGGGTGGTTTCCCAGTGCGTGTCACACTGGAATGCGATCTGGGCAGCGAGGGTGGGAAGGGTGTCGAGTCCGCCGGGCTCAAAGTGGGAGAACCGGAGGCTGGTCTGGGTGGGGAAGTTCATGGAGGCTGGTAAAAGATTTTAGAAGGCAGTAATAAATCTTATTTTACAGAAGGACGAGGCGTCCAAGGTCTTGGCATGTGGACAGTTTTTGGTGGGCGGCAGATCCATAAGCAATGAGGCAAGAAGGTCCTCCGCTGTTGTGCCCGTTGGGTGCTGGACTGCCGTCGGGACGGTGAAAAGTAAGCCGTCCTTTAATGAAAAGAATACTTGTGGCAAAGGGCCAGACATGTTCAAAAAAAGCGCGGGTGTCTGTGCGTGCAAAGACCAAGGCAATGCCATTGCGGTGCAACGCCATGCGGCCAAGCCACATGCCAAGGCTGCGGCCATAAGGAGGATTACACCAAGTGAACCCCTGCCAGAGATGGAGTAGTCCGTTGTCGGTTTCTGTGATCATCTTGGCAGCGGTGGGCCATGGCTGGGGATCGCAGGCGCAGGGATCAAGATCAAACGGGCCGAGACGATCAAGAATCCATTTGGGTGTGATCCATGAATCGGTTGTGATACCAGTCCGTCGGGTGTTGTTGGGAGGAGCAATTGAACTCATGGGGTGACTATTGGGAAAAAGGTCATGCTTTGGCCCCCTCCGCACGGGCAAAGGCTACGAGATTGCGCACGGCCTGCTGTCCGCGCTCGGTGATGGTGTAGAAGGGCTGGCGGTGGTTGCCGCTGCTGGTGCTGGTGGCGAAGCCGGCGGATTCCAGGGCGGCCATGTGGGTGAAGGTGAGACCGACAATGGCCATGCGCTGGCACTGGCCGCGCCCGCCGGGATAGCGATTGAGCTTCAAGAGGGCTTCAAGGGAGAGATCGCAGAGGTTTTCAATCATGGGAGGAGGTGAATTGAGGTGGGAGCTTTGGTGACGGGAAGGAGTGGCTGCGGGGTGAGGGCGGGCCAGGGCAGGGAGGCATCCAGCAGCCAGGCGCGCACGGCGGGCTGGGTGGTGAGGTGAAGATTGGTCCCGATGGCGGAGGTGTGAACGGTGGCGGTGATGATACCGAGAGTGAGGAGTTCATTGAGCGTCGGGATCATGGCGGAGCCGCGCATTTCGTCGGCCCGGCTCCAGGGGAGGGTTTCGGCGCACTGGCGGGAGCGTAACAGCCCATGGGGACGGGCGGCATGGATGATGGTGGAGAGATGGCAGCCGGTGAGACCCGTGGCATACAAAGCCTGCAAGCGATGCAGCAGGGTGTGAGCCTGCGCGGCACCGAGGGGCGGGGTGGTGACAGCCAATTGATGGTCTAACGCGCTGAGAGGGCACAGGCTAGCAAGAAAGGCAGGCGGGGTGTAGTAGCGCCGCCAGGACTGGGGGCCGCGAGGCTTGGGGCCGTGATCCTCCTGAAGGCTGATGCCGTGGCGCTCCCAGGGTCGATTCAGCCGCATGGAGATGCGCTGGCTGGGGGTCAGATTCGCGGTGCTGAGGCCTTTCTCGCCTTTGCGGGCGATACGCAGCAGCAGGAGCAGGGTTTTGACGGAGATGCGCCAGGCTTTGCAGGTGTGTAGCACGGCAATGTAGTGGGCGAGGTGAACGTCGGTGGTGGCGGTGGGAACGGTGGGAGTCGTCATGGAGGCAGTGGGTGTGGGGTGGTATCAGGGCTTGGAGGTGATGTGATGGAAACCGCAGAGAGGGCAGGGGTAGGCGCGGAGGAAGTTGGGCGCGTTGTGCCGGTAGCGGCGGGGCTGGGCGCCGTACTGCCTTTCATGGCTGGCAGCCTGGGTGCTGCCTTTGAGCCGTTCATTGATGGCGGTTTGCGCGTCCTTGAGATTGGCGTAGCAGTGCTTGGTGCAGCGCTGGGTGCCATCGGCCTCGACCCGCACCAGGGGAGAGGCCACACCGCCGGTGGCACGCCATTGGCGGAGGTGATCGGACACTTGGGCGCGGGTGGCGAGATCGGCCCCGTGACCGAGGGCACGCTGCTGCCCGACTTCATGGAGCTCGTAGTGCGGCAGTTCGCCGTAATGGCGCTGGAACCAGCGGCGCTGCAGTCCGAGGGCTCCGAGAGCGAAGGCGTGCAGACAATCCTCATAGCCGGGCAGGGTGTGCAGAGTGGACATGGACGCCCACGGCCATTGCTGCGTGGGGGCGCAGGGGTCCAGCGGCGAGACGAAGATGATGGCAGGCGCGAGCGGCAAGTTGGTGGGCAGAGGAAAGCGGGTGAGGTAGTCCGCCACGGGCTGCCAGTGGGGCCAGGACTGCGCCCAGGGCTGGGCATTGACCCACTGCAGGTAGGCTGGCGGGACGGCGTGGAGATGCTTGCGGGTGTGCTCGCCCACGGGCATGAAATCGTGAGGCATGAGGACACGCTGGTGACCGGGGCGGAAGTAGGGGACTTCGGCGGCGGCAGGGAGCTGGGTGGGATCGGGCGGCGGGAGACGCCAGAAGCGTTCGCGGTTGCGTTGTTCGTTGGAGGTGGACCAGGCGGACATGAGGGTTTAAAGTTGCAGGTTTAAAGTTTTAAGTTGTCGGAGCCGGAACACGCTGAAGCGTGAACAACGAGCGCGGACTGGATGCGCTGGGCGATCCAGCGGGCGCAGGGGACGGCCCAGGAGTTGCCGAGGGCTTTGTAGCGGGGGCCGTCCGGGCTGTGGGCGCACTGGGTGGCGGTGAGCTCGTCCATGCCGAGATCCCTGAGGTAGGCGATGGTTTGGGCGAGGTCGGCGGCTTTGCGCAGGCGGCCGCCTTTGGAGGGGAGGAGGGTGTAGCCGATGAGGAAGCCTTGCAAAATTTCGCATTCTTCGGGGGTGAGGCGTCGGACGCGCCAGAGGCTTGAGACTGGATGCTGGATGCTGGATTCCAGAGGCTGGCTGATAAGGGTGTTGCTGCTGTTTTGGATGGCGGAGCCGGTGCCTTCGCGGATGGTGCCGGCGGTGTCGGTGGGGGTGACGACTTCACGCGTGCCTTCACGCGTGCCTTCACGCGTGCCGTGGAGCGTGTAGGCGACGTGTGGGGAGCCGTCGCCGGCTTTGCAAGCGTCTGCTTTAAGCACTGCGACATCGCTGGGAGCGCCCCCTGTTTTGTTGTCGCAAGTGTAGTAGCGAGGCTCGAAGCTGATGGCTTCCTGGACAGCCACACACGGGGCGGCGTCACCTTTCCCGCTCTGCCCGCTCTGCGCTTGGAGCGCGTTGACGACATCGCCGGTGTTGCCGCGGCCATTGCGGGCGATGCGGGGCTGGAAAGCGATGGGGGCAGAGTCAGGAACGGGGTCAGAGACCCCGGCACCTTGGACTGGGAACGCGACGGCGGTGGGATTGTGGGACTGGAGGACGGGTGACAGGTCTTCAGTGCCAGCGCGCAGGGTGGGGGCGAGATCAGCCGTGGCGTCGGCTCCGTGGTCTTTGGCGGAGAAAGCCACGCAGTGGGGCTTCATGGTGTCGAGGGCTCCCACGACTTCACCGAACACCAGCGGCGGGCGGTCGTAGCCGCGGCCATCATCGCCACGCATGCGGGCGGAGAAAGCGATGGGTAATTCGTCCAGACCACCTGAAGGCGGGACTACACTACTTGGAATGGGGACGAGCGGGGTGCCGCGTCCGGTGCCGTCTTCGCTGGCGTCGAAACCTTCGGCGCGTAACGAATGCGTTACATCGACGAGAAGCGTCTGCCTCTCGTCCAGCGTCGTGTTCGGCCCCTTGTGCATGCGGAGGGTGAGGCAGTTGGCGAGATGGGGGATGAGTTTGGATTCTTGGCTCTCGTTGTCGGCGTGGTAATTCGTTGTGAGAGGGGCGCAGATTTCAGGGATGGCTTTTGCGGCCGTGGCTACGATGTGATTGGCGCGGGCGTGTTCGACATCGCTGCCGCCGTCGGTGCTGCGGAGTGTGAGGCAGTTGGCGAGGTGGGGAATGAGGAGGTTTTGCTCGGCGTCTTGGGAGGTGGCAGATCCGGCGGCTTTGCCGTTGGCGGAGAGAGTGCCGGCAAGGTCTGCGACGATGGTCTGCGGCTGGGTGGGGGCAGTGGTGACGCGGAGGCGGGCTAGTCCGTCATCGGTCCAGTAGCCTGCGCCGGTTTCGGCGGCGCAGCAGGCTACGACTGGGTCTTGTCCGCGTGTTTCTCCGGTTCTTTCGACTCCTCCGCCACCGCCTTTAGCGCGTGCGCTAAGGGTGGGGGCAGTTGTTTGCCCCGTTTCTCGGCGCGGCGGAGTATCCCGGCGCAGGCCAGTGAACTCAAATAGAACCGCTGCGGGATCGAATGCGGGATCAGCACTTGCGACAACGAACACACGCTTGCGTCGTTGGGCCAGTCCGAAATATTGGGCATCGA
>Ga0075464_10000017_pt1 | contig 56719 bp, 63 predicted proteins | sample DEB19_08_DNA_5_FD_75068 | JGI IMG/M metagenome (GOLD analysis project Ga0075464, IMG submission 75068) | Aqueous microbial communities from the Delaware River and Bay under freshwater to marine salinity gradient to study organic matter... | ecosystem: Environmental > Aquatic > Marine > Coastal ...
ATCGTAGAAACCTTTAATCATTAAAGGATCACCTTCTAATTTACCTACAACTGTACCAGCGTGGATATGATCTACACCAGACATACGCATCCATTTACAAATAACACGGAAGTTAATACCATGATTTTTTTGACGAGCGTAAGTAGAGTTACCAGCACGGTGTAAATGTAAAAGCATATCGTTGTCACGAGCCCAGATTGCAGCACTTTGAATTGCTGTGTAACCCATAACTAAATCGATCATAACGATGATAGAACCTACTTCTTTAGCGTACTCAGCACGTTTGTAAACTTCTTCCATAGTTGCAGCTGTGATGTTTAAGTAAGAACCTTTAACTTCACCTGTAGCAGCAGCAGCACGGTTAATACCTTCCATACAGTTTAAGAAACGCTCTCTCCAACGCATGAATGGTTGAGAGTTAATGTTTTCATCATCTTTTAAGAAGTCTAAACCACCTTTTAAACCTTCATATACTACACGACCGTAGTTTTTACCAGATAAACCTAATTTTGGTTTTACTGTAGCACCTAATAAAGGAACACCATATTTGTTTAAACGTTCACGTTCAACAATGATACCTGTAGCAGGACCTTGGAAAGTTTTTAAGTATGAATGAGGAATACGCATATCTTCTAAACGTAAAGCAGAGATAGCTTTGAAACCGAATACGTTACCAATAATAGAAGCTGTTAAGTTAGCTAAAGAACCTTCTTCAAATAAATCACATTCGTATGCGATAAAAGCGAAATATTGATCAGTTGCATTTGGAACTGGATCTACACGGTAAGCTTTAGCACGGTAACGTTCACAAGCTGTTAATAAATCTGTCCATACAACAGTCCATGTTGCAGTTGAAGACTCACCTGCTACAGCAGCAGCAGCTTCTACAGGATCTACACCAGGTTGTGGAGTGATACGGAATAATGCTAAAACATCAGTAGTTTTTACTGCGTATGAAGCATCCCAGTAACCCATTTTAGCGTAAGGGATTACACCAGATTCGTAACGGTCACTTTTAATTCGAGTCCGTTCTGTTACAGATTGAGACATTGATTTCTCCTTAAGAATAAAAAGGCAATATATAATAGATATTTAACTAATTATTTGCAAATTAGTTCTATCGGTTGATTGATAAATAACAACCTTACTATTTATTGTAACACGCTAAATGAGGATAATATAAATATATTAATTATTATAGCGATAACTATATAGAATACGTTTATATTAAGCTATAATAAAATTTAGATAAATATAAGGGTTATCAAAATTTTGTTATAATTCCAGCTAAATACAAATAGAAATTAATACAATCATTTGATTCATCAATAAATATATTACAAAGCTACTTTTATGGTTAATAAATCTAATAAAGTTTTAAACACAAATATTACTAATTTAGTTAACAAAGATTACCAATACGGATTTTCCACTCAAATTGAGAAAGAAATTATTGAAAAAGGTCTAAATGAAAAAACTGTTCATTTAATCTCTATGAAAAAAAATGAACCATTATTTTTATTAAACTTTAGACTAAAAGCTTTTTTAAAATGGAAAGAGATGAAAGAGCCAGAATGGGCTAATTTAAAATTTCCGCAAATTAACTACCAAGATATTATTTATTACTCTGCACCTAAAAAACAAACAAAAATAAAAGATTTAAGCGAAATCGATCCAGAATTATTAAAAACATTTGAAAAATTGGGAATATCATTAAATGAGCAAAAAAGATTAACAAATGTAGCTGTTGATATCGTATTTGATAGTGTATCTATTACAACAACTTTTCAAGAAGAATTGAATGAATATGGAATTATTTTTTCATCCATATCTGAAGCAATTCAAAATTATCCAAAAATAATTGAAAAATATTTAGGATCAGTAGTACCCATTGGTGATAATTACTTCTCAGCTTTAAATTCAGCGGTTTTCACAGATGGATCTTTCTGTTACATTCCTAAAGATACTATTTGTCCACTAGATTTATCAACATATTTCCGAATAAATGATCAAAAATCAGGACAATTTGAACGAACGCTTATAATTGCAGATGATAACAGTAAAGTAAATTATTTAGAAGGTTGTACAGCTCCTCAATATGATACAAATCAACTTCATGCAGCTATTGTAGAATTAATAGCTTTAGATAATGCTTCGATAAATTACTCAACAGTTCAAAATTGGTATGGTGGAGATGATAATGGAATTGGGGGAATTTATAATTTTGTAACCAAACGAGGATTATGTGCTGGAGAAAATTCCAAAATTTCTTGGACGCAAGTTGAGACTGGATCTTCAATTACTTGGAAATACCCAAGTTGTTTATTAGTAGGAAAAGAGTCACAAGGTGAATTTTATTCGGTAGCATTAACAAATAATTACCAACAAGCTGATACCGGAACAAAAATGATGCATATTGGTAATTCGACTCGAAGTAGAGTAATATCAAAAGGAATTTCAGCGGGTAAATCAAAAAATAGTTATCGTGGTTCAGTAAATGTTACAAATAAAGCTTTGGGGTCAAGAAATTATTCCCAATGTGATTCATTATTAATTGGAAATTTATCAAATGCTAATACATTTCCGATTATTTCAGTTCAAAACTCAACAACGAGAATTGAACATGAAGCATCAACATCAAAAATTGGTGAAGAACAAATTTTTTATTTCTTACAACGTGGGATTTCTTTAGAAAAAGCTGTAGAACTTATGATTAGTGGTTTCTGTAAAGAAGTTTTTAAAAAATTACCATTAGAATTTGCAGCTGAGGCTGATAAGTTATTAACATTAAAATTAGAAGGAAGTGTCGGTTAATGAATATAAATAATACTCTTTTAGAGATTAAAGAATTAAAAGTTTCAATAAATGAAAATATTATTTTAAACAACTTAAATTTAAAAGTTAATAAGGGTGAGATTCATGCCATTATGGGTCCTAATGGATCAGGAAAAAGCACTTTTTCAAAAATTCTTGCAGGCCATCCAGCTTATTCAATTTTAAATGGTGACATTTTATTTAAAGGATTAAGTATTTTAGAATTAAAACCAGAAGAACGTTCACATTTAGGCATTTTTTTAGCTTTTCAATATCCGATAGAAATTCCCGGAGTAAGTAACGAAGATTTTTTACGTTTAGCCTATAACTCTAGACAACAATTTCTTAATAAACCTGAAGTTGATCCTATAGAATTTTTAGGAATCATAACTCAAAAATTAGAATTTGTGAGTATGTCGCCATCATTTTTAAACAGAAATGTAAACGAAGGGTTTTCAGGAGGAGAAAAAAAAAGAAATGAAATTTTACAAATGATTTTGTTAGACTCTGAATTATGCATTTTAGATGAAACAGATTCTGGTTTAGATATAGATGCATTAAAAGTTATTTCAAATGGAATTAATAAATTTATGAATACCGATAAATCAATAATCTTAATTACTCATTACCAAAGATTATTAGATTATATAAATCCAACTTACGTTCACGTTATGCAAGATGGAAAAATTATAAAAACGGGTTCTTTTGAATTAGCTAAAGAATTAGAAGAAAAAGGTTATGAATGGTTAAAATAATAGAGCTTTTATATATAATTAACCCTAAATTATATCTTAAATTTTTATAATACCTATTGTTCCTTTATATTTTTTAATATTGGGTAATCTGTTAAATAAATTAGATTTTATGTACCCAGAAATTTTTAATTCAAATATGTTTACACTATTAGCGGAAGTAGAAGTTGGAAAACATTTTTACTGGAACATTGCTGGATTTTTAGTACATGGACAAGTTTTAGTAGTTCTTTGGTTAGTATTCGCTGTATTATTAGTACTTTCATTATTAGGTACAAAAGATGCACAAATAATCCCACACGGCTTTCAAAACTTTATGGAATCTGCTTTAGATTTCGTTGTTGATATTGCTAGAAATCAATTAGGTGAAAGTTTTTATAAAGAATGGACTCCTTACATTGCAACGTTATTCTTCTTTATTTTTGGTTCTAACTGGGCCGGTGCCGTTATTCCTTGGAAATTAATTATATTACCGGAAGGCGAATTAGCTGCTCCGACAAATGATATTAATACCACGGTTGCATTAGCTCTGTTAACATCAGTTTCCTATTTTTATGCAGGTTTAAGTAAAAAAGGTTTAGGGTATTTCAAACATTATATTGAACCACTTCCACTTCTTCTACCAATTAAAATTTTAGAAGATTTTACAAAACCTTTATCATTAAGTTTCCGTTTATTTGGAAATGTTTTAGCAGATGAATTAACTATTTCTGTATTGACTTCATTAGTTCCTTTGGTAATTCCATTACCGATTATGTTATTAGGGATTTTTGCTGGTTCAGTACAAGCTTTAATTTTTTCAACTCTAGCTGCGGCTTATATTGCTGAAGCACTTGAATAAACTAGAATTTAACTTTAGATTTTTTTAAAATTCACAATTATATACATCTAACAATTAAAATTTATTATGGATTCTATCATCGCTGCTGCTTCTGTTATCGCTGCTGGTTTATCAATTGGTTTAGCTGCTATTGGTCCTGGTATTGGTCAAGGTAACGCTGCTGGTCAAGCTGTTGAAGGTATTGCTCGTCAACCAGAAGCAGAAAATAAAATCCGTGGTACATTATTATTAAGTTTAGCATTCATGGAAGCATTAACAATTTATGGTTTAGTAGTAGCATTAGCATTATTATTTGCTAACCCATTTGCTGGTTAAATAAATCCTAAACTTTAAAAACTACTATAAATAGGTATTAAATGATACCTATTTATCAAAATTTTTAATTCTATAGTATAGCATATAGATTTTATATGGTTAATTTTTCAACATTAATTTTAAGTTCAGAAGAAATAAGTGGTCCTGGTGGATTATTTGATATCGGTGCAACTTTACCATTAGTTGCTATCCAATTTCTTTTATTAATGATTGTGCTAAATGTGATTTTATATAGTCCATTATTAACAATTATGCAAGAAAGAAAAGAGTATATCTTAACAAATCTTGGTAAAGCATCAGAATTGCTAGCAGAAGCACGCAATATGACAACTCAATACGAACAAGAATTAAGTAGCGTACGTAAAGAAGCACAATTAGAAATTATAAATTCGCAAAAAATTCATCAAGAAATTTTAGAAATCGAAGTAAATATTTCTCAAAAATATATCGATAATTTATTAGATACAATTACGAAAGATCTTACTAACAAAAAGTCTATCGCTTTTAATAGTTTAGATGGAATCGTTGAGTCACTGTGTGATGAAATTGAAAATACATTAAAGATTTAAAAATTTTTGTTAAATGTAATTCTCCTTTTTATAAGTGAACAGTTTACATAAAAACTAGAAAACATGGAAAATTTTAATCAAATTTTTACATTAATTGCCGAAAATGAAGGCATTAGTTTAAATACAGATATTTTAGAGACTGGAGTAATTAACATTGCTGCTTTAGTAGGTATTTTAATTTACACAGGTAAAGATTTTTTAGGTTCTTTATTAGAAGAGCGAAAAACAATTATTGTTAAAAGTGTACAAGATGCTGAAGATAGATTAACTGAAGCTCAAACTCGTTTAATTGAGTCAGAAAAACAGTTAAATCAAGCTTACGTTGTCATTAACGAAATTAAAAATGAAACACTAGCAACAAAAAAATTATTACTTCAGTCAGATGCTTTTGAAGCTAAGAAAGATTTAAAAATTCGTTTTGAACGCGCATTAGCATCGTTTAGATCTAAAGAGCGTCAAATTTTCTTAGAAATTAAGCAACAAATTATTGTACTTGTCTTAAAGAAAACAGTTATGCGTTCACAATTAATGTTTACTCCAAAAAAAGTAGCAGCAAACTTAATTAGTGACACTATTGGTAACCTACAAGGAGATTTACTATGAGTAAAAATCCAGTAGCATTAAAAATTGCGGCTCCTTATGCTCGTGCTTTATTTTCTTATGCAATTCAACGTAACTTAATACATCAGTTAACTGGAGATTTTCAAAATCTAGAAGAATTTTTTAACAAAACTCCTGAGCTAGTTCGGTATTTAAGTAACCCAATTGTTAGTAAACAAGCAAAAAAAGAAATATTAGCAAAAACTATTAAATCAAAATTAAATGATGAAACATTTAAATTTTTAATGGTTTTAATAAATCGCGATCGAATCAATTTAGTTACATCTGTTGGTTATCTTTATTTAGAGTTAGTATATAGTTCAGCTTCAATTAGAATGGTTGAAGTTGTGACTGCTTTCCCATTTAGTAGAATGCAAAAAAACAGTTTCGTTAAAAAACTAAAAAAAATAACAAAGGCACGTGAAATTCGTCTAGTTATCAATGTAGATCCAAGTTTAATTGGAGGTTTTTTAATTAAGAGTAAATCAAAAATCGCTGATTTTACAATTAAAAATCGATTACAAAATTTAGCAAAACATTTAGATAGTGTTTTAGACATTTAACTATAAATAAATCTTTTATTAACTTTTTAGCCTAAAAATAATACAATGATAAACATTCGTCCAGACGAAATTAGTAGTATTATCCGTCAACAAATTGAAAAATATGATCAAGATGTTAAAGTAGATAACATTGGTACTGTTTTACAAGTTGGTGATGGTATTGCACGTGTATACGGCCTTGATCAAGTAATGAGTGGTGAGCTTTTAGAATTTGAAGATAAAACAATTGGTATTGCATTAAACTTAGAAAACGATAACGTTGGTGTAGTATTAATGGGGACTGGTCGTCAAATTTTAGAAGGTAGTACTGTTAAATCAACAGGTAAAATTGCTCAAATTCCTGTAGGAAGTGAGTTTTTAGGTCGTGTTGTAAACCCATTAGGTATTGCAATCGATGGTAAAGGCGATATTAAAACTACAGAAAGTCGTTTAGTAGAAGCAATGGCACCCGGCATTATTAGTCGTAAATCAGTATGTGAACCTTTACAAACAGGTATTACTTCAATTGATTCGATGATTCCAATTGGGCGTGGCCAACGTGAATTAATTATTGGTGATCGTCAAACAGGCAAAACATCTATTGCAGTAGATACAATTATCAATCAAAAAACAGAAGATGTAGTTTGTGTTTATGTAGGTATTGGCCAAAAAGCTTCAACTATTGCACAAGTAGTTAATGTACTTGAAGAAAAAGGTGCAATGTCATATACAATCGTTGTTGCATCAAGTGCCAATGATCCAGCTACATTACAATACATTTCGCCATACTCGGGTGCTGCTTTAGCAGAATACTTTATGTATAGAGGAAAAGCAACACTAGTAATTTATGATGATTTAACTAAGCAAGCAATGGCTTACCGTCAAATGTCATTATTATTACGTCGTCCGCCAGGACGTGAAGCTTATCCTGGTGACGTATTCTACTTACATTCAAGATTATTAGAACGCGCAGCAAAATTAAGTGATGCTTTAGGTGGTGGTAGTATGACTGCTCTTCCAATTATTGAAACGCAAGCGAGTGATGTATCAGCATATATCCCTACAAATGTAATTTCAATTACTGATGGGCAAATCTTCTTATCAAATGATTTATTTAACTCAGGTATTCGTCCAGCAATTAACGTTGGTATTTCAGTATCACGCGTAGGTTCAGCTGCTCAAACTAAAGCAATGAAAAAAGTTGCAGGTAAATTAAAATTAGAATTAGCTCAATTTGCTGAATTAGAAGCTTTCTCTCAATTTGCCTCAGATTTAGATGAAGCAACACAAAAACAATTAGCTCGTGGTACACGTTTACGTGAACTTTTAAAACAACCACAAAACTCACCTTTATCAGTAGCACAACAAATTGCTTTAATCTATGCTGGTATTAATGGTTATTTAGATGAACTAGCTGTTAGTGATGTGAAAAGCTACTGTGCAAGTTTATTAAAATTCTTAGGAACTTCTCAAAAATCATATATGAGTATTGTTACTTCAACAAATCAATTTACAGATGAAGCTGAAGCTTCATTAATTGAATCAATTAATGAATCAAAAACAATTTTCATGAACAAATAATTCTGAAAAAAAAATAATGCGTAATTACGCATTATTTTTCAAAATCACTTATTTGTGAAAATTATTATTTTTTTTATTTTTATTTAAGATTAAATTATAAACACAGTCTAATTTGAATGTTTATAAAAAGTAAAGATTTATGTTATTTTTTACTCCTAGACTATTTTAATTTAAAAATTACGAAAGCAAATCTCAAAACAATTATTCTGTAGTCTCAGTATCTTGACCTTCAACTATTTATGATAGTATTATCAGACTTAAGAAACATTTACAATTAGTAAGAAATATTTATGATTAAATTAAATTCTGAAAAAATTATCGATAAAATAGAAAATACGTTTATTAAAAAAGATCTTCCTATATTAAAAATTGGTGATAGTATTAAGCTTGGTGTAAAAATTATTGAAGGTAGTAAAGAACGTATTCAGTTTTATGAAGGAACTATTATTGCAAGAAAGAATAGTTCTATTAATACTACAATTACTGTGAGAAAAATTTTTCAAGGCATTGGAATTGAAAGAATATTTTTATTACATTCACCTAAACTTGCTTCTATTAACGTATTAAGATCCGCAAAAGTTAGACGTTCAAAACTTTACTATTTACGTGACTTAAAAGGAAAAGCTAGTCGTTTAAAGCAATCCTTTAAAAATTAAAAAATTAAAAAAAATTTATTAGTATTCAATTTAGGTAGTATAATAATAGTTAGTAAAGTAAGACTATAAAATTTTCTACTTAAATTTTACTTTATGATTATTTACAACAAGGAGTAATATGGCTACTTACAAAGTGACATTATTAAGTGAAGAACACGATATTAACGCAACAATCGATTGTAATGATGATGTATTTGTTTTAGATGCTGCTGAAGAACAAGGTCTTGAATTACCATATTCTTGTCGTGCAGGTGCTTGTTCAACATGTGCTGGTAAAGTTACTTCAGGTAACATTGATCAATCTGAACAAACATTTTTAGATGATGATCAAGTTGAAGCAGGTTTTGTTTTAACTTGTATTGCTTATCCAAAATCAGATTGTAAAATCTTAGTTCATCAAGAAGATGAATTATACTAAGATTTTTTAAATACAAAAAGTCACAAATTACTATTGTGACTTTTTAAATACTTAATACTTAGAAATTTAATTCAGCTGCTTGTACTTTTTCAAATTGTTTTTTCTTTAAAATTAAAAGAACTTGAGTTACTAAAGCACATAAACAAAATGCTAAGTAACCAACGATTCGTAATGGATTTTGTAATACGATTTCTGTTTCTTCTTGACCAAATCCACCAGCATTTGGATCTAAATTTAATGGTTGTTCTACTTTAACAATATCACCTGTCTTTACTAGTAAACTTAATCCACTAGGAATAGTTTGAGATGTTTTTGTTCCATTTGGATTAACAATTAAAATATCAGAATCACCTTTTTCTGAAATTTTAATTTCAGATATTTGTCCTGTTTGAGTAGCTCCAAAAACGTTAACATTACTCTTTTCACCAGTTGGATATACTTGGCCACGACCTCTATTACCACCAGCATAAAGTGGATAAGTTAAATATTTAATATCAGAATCCTTTTCTGGGTCTGGTGATACAACGGGGAAAATTAATTCTTGGTGTGTTTTACCAGCAATTGGTCCAACAACTAAAATATTATCAAATTCAGTACTATAAGGAGAAATAAAAACGCCCTTATTTTTTGCTTTAATTTCATCTGAAATTTGATTTTTTGCAGCTAATTTAAACCCTTTTGGTAAAATTAAAATACCACCAACGTTTAAATCAGCTGGCTTACCATTAGCTCCAATTTGTTGTTTTGTAGTATCATAAGGTACTTTAATCTCAACTTCAAATACTGAGTTTGGAAGAACTGCTTGTGGAGCTTCAACTTCGATCGCTTTTTGATTTAAATGACAATTTGCACATGCTAATTTACCATTTGCTGCGCGTGGATTTGAATAATTCTGTTGTGCAAAAACTGGATATGCAGATGATTTTTCAACCGAAAATCCAAAGATATTTACAGCAAGTGCTAAAGTGAATAAAAGACTTTTAAAAAACTTGTTAGTTGCCATGGAGTAAATACTTTTTAAGTATAAATAGTTAATGAATAAATTAATTTTTTATTAAAAACAAGATGCCTAACCCAGCAAAATACAATAATAATATTGCTAAAGATAATAGTAGCTGTGTTAATGGATCAGTAGAAGGGGTTAAAATTGCCCCAAGAATTGTTGCAACTAGTATTATATATCGCCATGCACTCAACATTTGATTTGCGGAGACAATATTTAATAAACCAACTAAGATTTGAATAATCGGAATTTGAAAAGCAATTCCTGTACTATAAAAAAGAACTAAAATAAATTCAAAATATTCATCAAATGACCAAAATGGTTCTAGAACTTCTTCACTATAACTTAAAAAAAAATTAAGAGCTGCAGGAACCAATGTATAATATGAAAATGCTAATCCTAAACCAAATAATAATAATGAACTAAACAATAGTGGTAAAATAATTTTTGTTTCTTTCTTCGTTAAACCCGGTAATAAAAATAAGATTAATTGACCAATTCCAAAAGGACTTGTAAAAAGTAGTCCAGTATAAAATGAAATTTTTAGTGTTGAAATAAAATATTCACCAGGTGCCGTTTGAAAAAATTTTACATTACTGATTGGAAGTTCTAAAATTTTAACTATGATTTTAACTTCAAAAAATGCTAAAGACGTTAACAATAAAATTATCCCGAATAAAAGAAAAAGACGTTGTCTTAATTCTTCAATATGCTCTGAAAAAGGTAATTCTAATGTTATAATTGTATTATTGGTAAAATTAAAATTAGAATTAGTTACCATATTTTAGAATTTAATGTTTTTCTATTATATTATTTTTAAGAAAAAAATAATATCACTTAAAAAATTAAAAAATAAATAATTTAAAATCATTTATTTTTTAATTTTTTTCAATAATTTATGAAGCAAACTAATAATTACTTATTAATAATATAATTATGATAAATAATTAATAGCTTCTAAACGTGCGCTAGCCTTTTTTAACTCAACAGAAGCATCTAATCGGTCTTTACTTGTTTCAGCTTCTTCAATAGCTAAGGTTGCTTTCTCAACTTCTTTAGTAGCTTGACTTAACTCTACTTCACTTAATTCTTCAACATCATTTACTAAGACTGTAACCCGATTTTGATCAATTTCTGCAAGACCACCACATAAAATAATGGGAGTCCATTTTTCATTTAATTTTATTCTTAATAAGCCTGTATCTAAAGCTGTTATTAATGAGGCATGCCCATCTAATACACCTACTTGACCTGTTAAACCAGGTAATACGACTTCATCAGCTGTTGTTGAACAAATAACTCTATCTGGGGTAAGAACTCGAATGTTCATAACCATATCTAATTACTCCTTATTTTAGAGTTTCTGCTTTTGCAATTGCTTCATCAATATTACCTACAAGGTAGAAAGCTTGTTCAGGTAATTCATCTAATTCACCATTTAGGATCATTACGAAACCTTTAATTGTATCTTCTAAGCTTACATATTTACCAGGTGAACCAGTAAAAATTTCAGCAACAAAGAATGGTTGAGATAAGAAACGTTCAACCTTTCTTGCACGAGCTACTGTTAAACGATCTTCTTCAGATAATTCATCAATACCTAAAATGGCAATAATATCTTGTAATTCTTTATAGCGTTGTAAAGTCTCTTTAACAGTCTCTGCAATTTCATAGTGAAGTTCAGTTACAATACCTGGTTGTAACATAGTTGAAGTTGAATCTAACGGATCAACAGCAGGATAAATACCTTTAGCAGCTAAATTACGTGATAATACTGTTGTTGCATCTAAATGAGCAAAAGTAGTCGCAGGAGCTGGATCTGTTAAATCATCTGCAGGCACATATACAGCTTGAATTGATGTGATTGAACCTTGTGTTGTTGAAGTGATTCTTTCTTGTAATGCACCCATTTCTGTAGCTAAAGTTGGTTGGTAACCTACTGCTGAAGGCATACGACCTAATAAAGCTGATACTTCTGAACCTGCTTGTGTAAAACGGAAAATATTATCGATGAATAGTAAAACATCTTGTTTATTTACATCACGGAAATATTCAGCCATAGTTAATGCAGTTAAACCTACACGCATACGTGCTCCTGGAGGTTCATTCATTTGACCATATACTAAGGCAACTTTTGATTCAACAAAATTCTTTTCGTTGATAACGCCAGACTCTTTCATCTCTTCATATAAATCGTTACCTTCACGTGTTCGCTCACCTACACCACCAAAAACAGATACACCACCATGAGCTTTTGCAATATTGTTAATTAACTCCATGATTAATACTGTTTTACCTACACCAGCACCGCCGAATAAACCAATTTTACCACCACGACGGTAAGGAGCTAGTAAGTCTACTACTTTAATACCTGTCTCAAAAATTGATGGCTTAGTTTCTAATTCAGTAAATGCTGGAGCATCACGGTGAATTGGTAAGCTCTCAGTTGCTACAACTTCTCCTTGTTCATCTACAGGTTCACCAATTACGTTAAAGATACGACCTAAAGTTGGAGTCCCTACTGGTACAGTAATTGGACAACCTAAATCGATAGCTTCTACACCACGTTTTAAACCATCTGTTGATCTCATTGATACTGCTCGAACTTTATTATCACCTAATAATTGTTGTACTTCAACAACTGTTACAGAACCATCTTCTAATTTGATTTCAAGTGCACTGTAAATTGGTGGTAAATTTCCTTCAGGAAATGTAATATCTAATACAGGACCAATAATTTGAGTAACGTAACCCTTCTTTAAATTAGTTTTTACCATTTTGATTTAGCATATTAGACTATCTAGAGAATAAAAACACTTTCGCCAGTTAATGGAGAATTTAAAATAATAACAAATTTGAAATTTCTTAACTGCATTTTATTGTATAACAAACTTTCTCGAATTTTTGAAGATAATTATGCGGTAGATTTTAATATTAGAGTTCAGTAATCTTATCAAAATTTTAATTTTATTCTTCTAGACGTCCTGTTACTTTCAACCAATTTCGGGCACCCGGATAATTATCTGGTGCTAATTTTAAAGCTTGACGCCAATATTCCGCTGCTTTATCAAATAGTTCTTTTGATAATTCAAAATACTCTTCATCATCATAACTTTGTGCACGTAAAGCTTGTGAATGATATACTACTGCAATATTATTTAATGCTTGAGGAAGATTAGAATTCAACGCAAGTGCTTGATGATAGAATTCTAAAGCTTGGCTATATTTCCCATTATTTCCGTAAATTAAACCAATATTATATAACGTATAGCTTCGATCGTATGGATCTTCCTCCACTTGAAGAGCTTCATAATAATTCTCTAGAGCTTCGGCATAACGGCCTCTTGATTGAGCAGCCATACCGGCTCTATAATATGAAAAAGCTTGTTTTTCTTGTTTACTCGCTGGTAGAACTTTTAAAAGAATATCGGCAATTACTGTAAATGTTTTATCAATAAAATTTCCCATCGACTACTCTTTTTTAATTTTTTTACATTAGACAATAAGTTATATAAATTAAAAATTAGTAAGCTTAATACTCATTTTTAATTTATATAACTTATTGTACTTAATTATATTAATTTCAATTTTTTTTCTAACTAATTATATTAATTTTATTAGTCGGAATTACATGCAACAAAAGGTAATAATGATACTATTCGAGCACGCTTAATTGCTTTTGCTAATTTCCGTTGTTGTTGTACTGTAACTCCAGTAGCACGTCTTGGAAGAATTTTACCTTGTTCTGTTAAAAATAAACTTAATAAATCAATATCTTTATAGTCAATTTTTTGATTTAAGCTAATAGGCGACAATTTTTGTTTTTTTACTACCATATTCTATTTTATTTTATTTCTTTATGTATAGTTGTTCGATTACAGTGTGGACAATATTTTTTTAGTTCTAATCGTTCAGGATTATTTCGTCTATTTTTTTTAGTTAAATATCGAGAAACGCCTGCTGACCGTTTATTAGTGTTCGAACGGCATTCAGTACACTCTAGAGTAATTAAAATTCGTGCTCCTTTATTTTTTGCCATAGAAAATTTTATTAATACTTTTTACATATACTATATTGCATAAAAATTTTTATCTTATCAAGGTATTAATCAGATAAAAATTTTTAGATGAAAACCTTTCAATTTTTTACTAAATGTACTATATTGTTTTAAACATTAAGTTAGATAGACGTACTTAAATATATATATATATAATTAATCCAAATTACTAATATGGCTAATAATAAATCTGCTGAAAAACGAATTGAAATCACTAAAAGAAACCGTTTACAAAACCGTTTTTACAAAAGCTCTGTAAGAACTTTGATTAAAGTTTTCTTAAAAGATTTAGATATTTATAAGTTATCTCAAAATTCTTTAGATAAAGAAAAAGCTCAAAAAAGATTAAGCTCTGTTTATAGCTTAATTGACAAAGGAGCAAAAAAAAATGTGTTTCATAAAAATACTGCTGGTAGAAAAAAATCTCAATTAGCTGGATATCTAAAAGCTGCTTAATACCCATTATTTAATTACAAAATTAAAATAATTTTGTCATTTTTGTTAAGAAAATGAATAATTTTCTTAACCTCTTAAAAATAAATTACCTCGAAATGTATTTATTTTAATTAACTAGAACAAAGATTATGGAAAATAATATTAACTATATAACAAATCTTCCTGATTTTATTACTATGCAAAGAACTAGTTTTTGCTGGTTCATTACTCAAGGACTTACTGATGAATTGAGTTTATTTTCTAGGATATATGACTTTAGTCAAAACACAGAATACATTTTATTTGGACAAGAATATAGCTTAATTAAACCACCTTGTAGCCTAACCATTGCTCGAAAATATAATGGAAATTATAGAGCCCAATTAGTTATACCTATTGAAGTTCGGAATAAAAAAATAAATGCAATTCGTTATAGTAATCAATTTCCAATCATTACATTACCATTAATGACAACTGCTGCGACTTTTATTTTAAATGGTTGTGAACGTATAATCGTAAGCCAAATTATTAGAAGTCCTGGAGTATATTTTGAACGAAATAAAAACCAAAAAAAACAACGACAATTTAAAAGAAAATTATCAACTGAAATTAGTAAGTTACGTTCCTTTTTACCCTCGGGGGAAGCGTTTATATCAGAATCTGAACTTTTCTTTTCAACACCTGTTCAAAAAATTGTTACAGTAAAAAAAAAGAAAAAAATTAAAATGATACCATCTTGGAATCATAGTTCTTTATTTTCATATTCAATTAAATTTTTAAAACAAAAAGAAATAAATATTAATTTTAATTTCTTACAGGCATTTAAGTTATACAGAACGATAATCATTACTTTTAAAAGTGATGAAAAAATCAAAATGATCCAACTTTTTATTAAATGGTTAAAACTGCAAAATAACTTTGCGAGTTTTCAAAAAAATTTTAAAATTTCATATTTACTAAATTATTTTAATTTATTATTAAAGTTTTCAATTCAATATCAAATTATTGAAAAAAACGTTGAAAAAAGTAATGAGATTATTAACTCTAATAAAATTATTAAACGTAATTATCAACAAATAATTTTGAGCGAATATTTAAAAAAATTTTCAAATATTTCAGTCAATTTTGAAAATAATCAAAGTTTATTAAAAACTTATTCGAAAGTTTTATTGAATCTTCAAATAATTGGAAAAACCGAATTAAATAAAAATTTATTTTTAATTACAAATGAATCTTGTAATTGGCTAAATCAATTAGAGGATTTCCATTTTTTAAAAGAAACAGCTCGACAACTAAATAAGCGAATCAAAGAAACAGTAATATTATTAAATTCAAATGATCTCAAACCAGATATCTATTTTTCAAAAACTTTAAAAGATCAGCTAAAGTACGGAGTTAGAATCGATAAAAAAAATATTCTACTTGATTATGATTTAGATGCTTTTACTTATAATTCGAATGTTCATAAATATATCAAGTCAAAAACTCGTCTTTTATTATTTAATGAAGACCATGAAATTAAAACGGATTACCATAAAAAATATGATGAGAAAGATTTATACACAGTTACATTAATTCCTGAATATGGTTCTTGGATTCGTTTTGGATTTCAAAAAAATACAAAAATTAATCCATACAAATATCCATTAAAACTTCAGGAAGAAGATATTACTATTCAATTAGATAAAATTAACCAAAAACCTATTTTATTTTTATTGAAAGAAATGGGTCTAAGCGATTTTGAAATCTATAGAGGTTTAGAGCATGCTGATTTTTTCTATTTTACTAGGCCATTATTAGTAAATTCAACTCGTTTTAATCAACCTCTTTTACGTTTTAATTTAAATTCAGACTATTTAAATAATATTTCAGAATTCTCAAGAATTTTTGATCCTGAGTATTATCGATTAGGCAAAATCGGAAGATCACAAATCAATAAAAGATTAAATTTACAAATTAATGAAAGTTTACAGACTATAACTTATGATGATATTTTTGCAATTGTTGATAAACTTTTAACCCTAACAATATCTAAAACAGTACCAGATGATATTGATCATTTAAAGAATCGTAGGGTTAGATCAATTGGAGAATTATTGCAGAATTTATTTAGAATAGGTTTTCAAAGGTTGGTTCGTAAGCTAAGAAATCAAACAAATAAAGTTGATTCAAGTTATCTATTAAGTTTTAATATAGTTAATGCAACAGTTAAAGAGTTTTTTGGATCTAGTCAATTATCACAATATTTAGATCAAACGAATCCCCTGTCTTCATTAACTCACCGCCGACGTATTAGTGGTTTAGGGCCTGGAGGATTTGATCGAGATAGAATTAGTTTTGCTGTTCGTGATATTCATCCTAGTCATTATGGAAGGATTTGCCCAATTGAAACACCCGAAGGTCAAAATGTTGGGTTAATAGCATCATTAACTACTTGTGCACGTGTAAATAAATCAGGATTTTTAGAAACTCCTTTCTGGCGAGTTATAAATGGTAAAGTTCTTAAAACTGGAAATCCTATTTATTTAACCGCTGATATTGAAGATTTATATAAAATTGCACCAGCTGATATTTCAGTTAACGAAGATAATTATTTAACTAAAAACGTTATTCCTGTTCGTTATAAACAAGATTTTGTTAATGTAGCACCAACAGATATTGATTTTATATCTATTTCTCCAGTTCAAGTAGTCTCTGTTGCAGCCTCTTTGATACCATTTTTAGAACATGACGATGCTAATAGAGCTTTAATGGGTTCAAATATGCAACGTCAATCTGTACCACTACTATTACCCCAAAAACCAATTGTAGGTACGGGTTTAGAAAATCAAATTGCAATTGATTCGGGTATGACAATTAACGCTAAAAGTTCTGGCATTGTAGAATCAGTAACCGCAAATCAAATTATTGTTAAAAATTTATTAGGTCAAAAAGTAAATTATAAATTACAGAAGTACCTTCGGTCAAATCAACAAACATGTATCAATAATAGACCGATTATTTGGAAAGGTGAAAAAGTAAAATCAGGCCAAATTTTAACAGATGGTCCAAGTATTTCAACAAGTGAATTAGCCTTAGGCCAAAATGTTCTTGTAAGTTATATGCCATGGCAAGGTTATAATTTTGAAGATGCAATATTAATAAATGAAAGATTAGTTTATGATGATATATTTACTTCAATTCATATTGAAAGATATAAAATTGAAATTGATAAAACATCAGAATTATCTGAACAAACGACAAAGAATATACCAAATTTAAATTTATCTGAAATTGAATATTTAAATGATGACGGGATAGTCAGAGTAGGAACATTTGTAAAACCAGGTGATATTTTAGTTGGTAAGGTTATATTAAATGATACTTCAGAACAACTACCAGAATCCAAATTATTAAGAGCAATTTTTGGTGCTAAAGCAAAAGGTGTAAAAGATAATTCATATAGAATGCCCGATGGAGAATATGGTCGTGTTATTGAAACAATTACTTTTAATCGCCGAACAAAACTAACTTATAAATTTGAGAAAATTTATGTATTTATAGCCCAAATCCGTAAAATACAAGTGGGAGATAAAATTGCTGGTCGTCATGGTAATAAAGGAATTATTTCGCGCGTTTTACCAAGACAAGATATGCCGTTCTTACCAGATGGTACACCAATTGATATTATTTTAAATCCTTTAGGTGTTCCCTCTCGTATGAATGTCGGTCAATTATATGAGTGTTTATTAGGTTTAGCTGGTGATAAGTTAAATTGTCGATTCAAAATTTTACCTTTTGATGAAATGTATGGATTAGAAATGTCCAGAATCCTAATTAATAAAAAACTTCGTAAAGCTTCAATCGTTAACAATGAAGGTTGGTTATTTAATCCTTATGCTCCAGGTAAAATGGTTTTAATTGATGGTCGTACAGGTCAAGAATTTGAGAATCCAATTACTGTAGGTAAAGCATATATGTTAAAGTTAATTCATTTAGTTGATGATAAAATGCATGCCCGTGCAACTGGTCCATATTCATTAATTACACAACAACCATTAAGGGGTAAAGCACAACAAGGAGGACAACGATTTGGTGAAATGGAGGTTTGGGCATTAGAAGGATTTGGAGCTGCTTTTACCTTAAAGGAATTGTTAACCATAAAGTCTGATGATATGCAAGGTAGAAATGAAACCTTAAATGCAATAGTAAAAGGACAACAAATTCCAAAGTTTGGAATCCCAGAATCGTTTAAAGTTTTATTACAAGAATTAAGATCAATAGGATTAGATATGAGTACTTATAGCATTGAGAAATTTAGTTCAAACAAAAGTTATGAAGTTGAAGTTAATATTATTGAAAAATATAATGCTTTCTCAAAAACTTTTTCCCCAACTTCAAATACTAACGATATAGCTTTTTAAAAAGAAAATGGTAGAAATTACAAAAGAATTTGATTACATAAAAATAAAATTAGCTTCTCCTTCCAGAATTCTCCAATGGGCGAATAGAAAATTACCTAATGGTCAATTTGTCGGTGAAGTTCAAAAATCTGAAACTATCAATTATCGAACTTTTAAACCAGAAATGGACGGTTTATTTTGTGAAAGAATTTTTGGTCCAAGTAAAAGTTTAGAATGTGCCTGTGGGAAATATAAACGTGTTCGTTATGAAGGTCTAATTTGTGAGAGATGTGGAGTTGAATTAACAGAATCAAGAGTCCGTCGACACAGGATGGGCTATATTAATTTAATATACCCAGTAACTCATGTTTGGTATATAAATAGTAGACCAAATTTTATGGCATTATTACTCGAAGTTGAAGATTGTGAAAAAACTTTTAATACCACATATACTTCATATTCTGAAAGTTGTAAAAAAATAAAATGTCAAGGTCTAAAACCTACTACTTCGACAATTGTGAATTTATGGGATGAGAGAATTAAAAGAATTAAATTAGCATCATTAGCATATTTTATTGCAGAAGATGAAATTTCGTTCTATGGTTTACACTGGGATCTTCAAGAATATCGAAAAAGTAGAGAGTCTGGATTTACTGATTATCCATTAAAACCAGATCCCAAACCTCAAAGTCGACGCTATAATACACCAACTTATTTATTAAGAGCGACTCCAAATTTTTTAATTGGAGCGCCATTAATAAAACGAGAGTTAGAGAGGTTAGATCTTAAAGCGGAAATTACTTTGACTAGAAGATTTATTTTAGATTCTACAAAAGTGTTAGATAAAGAGGCACCTATGTATGATATTTCAAAATGGTTTAGAAAGTGGGAACAACAAAGAATTTATAAATTACGAGAACAAGCAATTAAACGTATAAGAATTCTTGAAAATTTATTAGGGACAGGCTCAAACCCTGCTTGGATGATATTAACTATTTTACCAGTTATACCACCGGCTTTAAGACCAATGATTCAATTAGAAGGAGGACGATTCGCAACTTCAGATTTAAATGAACTTTATCGTCGAATTATTACTCGTAACAACAGACTATTAAGACTTTTAGAGATTGATGCACCCCAACTAATTATTCGTAATGAAAAACGAATGCTTCAAGAAGCAGTTGATACATTAATTGATAATGGGAAACGAGGAAAAATTGCTTTAAGTGCAAACAATCGACCCTTAAAATCTTTATCAGATATTATTAAAGGTAAACATGGTCGTTTTCGTCAAAATCTTTTAGGAAAACGTGTTGACTATTCTGGTCGTTCAGTAATTGTTGTTGGACCAAGTTTAAAATTAAACCAATGTGGTTTACCTTATGAAATGGCCATTGAACTATTCCAACCATTTATTATTCGTGAACTTATAAATCAGGGTTTAGCTAGCAATATGAAAATTGCTAAGAATTTAATGCAACAAAATGAACCTATGATTGATCCCGTTTTAGAAAAAGTTTTAACAAATCACCCAATTTTTTTAAATCGTGCCCCAACTTTACATCGTTTAGGGATTCAAGCCTTTGAGCCTATTTTAATTCAAGGCAGAGCAATTAAATTACACCCTTTAGTTTGCTCAGCTTTTAATGCAGATTTTGATGGAGATCAAATGGCAGTACACATTCCTTTATCTCTTGAAGCTCAGGCTGAATGTTATATGTTAATGTTAGCACCATATAATTTTCTATCTCCTGCAAATGGAGATCCTATTATTATGCCAAGTCAAGATATGGTTTTAGGATGTTATTATTTAACAGTAACAAATATTCCGAATTTATTAGGATCAAATCACTATTTTTCAAGTTTTGAAGATGTTATTTTAGCTTATAGTCAAAATCAAATTGAAATTCATAGCTCAATTTGGGTTAGATCTTTTTATCCTATTGATAAAAATCCAAAATTGATAAAACGCAAAGACCTAAAGGATAAAAGTTTTATTGAATATTATGAAAATTTACAAATTCGTAAAAATCAGGATGGTGAAAAAATTGTTCAATATATTGAAACAACCACAGGCCGTGTAATTTTAAATTATACAATTCAAAAAACTTTAAATTTCTTATAACTTAATTAAATATATGAAAAATTATATATATGAAAATAATTTAGTAGGTAAAAAACAATTACGTCAAATTTTAGGATGGAGTTTTACCAATTATGATTCTATGCAAGCTTGCTTATTAGCAGATGAATTAAAATATATTGGTTTTAAATACGCCAGTCAAGCTGGAATTTCAATCAGTATCGAGGATTTAAAAGTACCTTTTATTAAAAATTCGATGCTAGAGAAAGCCAATCAAGAAATTATTAACTCTGAAAAAATTTTCTTAAAAGGAAAGTTAACAGATGTCGAAAGATTTCAAAAAATTATTGATACGTGGAGTCTTACGAGTGAATCTTTAAAAAATCAAGTAATTTCTTATTTTAAAAATTATGATCCCTTAAACTCGGTTTATATTATGGCTTTTTCTGGTGCGAGAGGGAATCTTTCACAAGTACGCCAATTAGTAGGGATGCGTGGATTAATGTCAGATCCAAGTGGTGAGATTATGAAATTACCTATTAAAAAAAATTTTCGTGAAGGATTAACTATTACTGATTATTTAATGTCTGGCTATGGTGCTCGAAAAGGTACTGTTGATACAGCTTTAAAAACAGCTAATTCAGGTTATTTAACTAGACGTTTAATAGATGTTGCTCAAGATATTCTAATTAGAGAAAAAGATTGTTTAACTAAACATTCATTTTTATTAACAATTGATAATAACGGATTGATTGATAACAACGAGTTATATAGTAAGATAAATGGCTTAATTTTAAATAGATCAATTACTAATCCAATCACAAATATCGTAATTGCAAAATCAAATACGCAAATTACACCGAGTTTAATTAAAACATTTAAAGAGAAAAATATTAGTCAATTTTATATTCGTTCTCCTTTAACGTGTAACTTATATAGAGCAATTTGTCAGAAATGTTATGGTTGGGATTTAGCTAATGAAAATTTAGTAGATATTGGAGAAGCAGTTGGGATTTTAGCTGGTCAATCGATTGGAGAACCAGGTACCCAATTAACAATGCGAACTTTTCATACTGGAGGAATTTTTACTTCTGAAGCTCGCCAACAAATTATAAGCCCAGCAAATGGTATTATTCAATTTTCAAAATTTTTAAAAACAGTTATTTTAAGAACAAATCGGGGAGAAGATGTACTAGTTACTAAAAATTCAGGATCGTTAATTTTAATACCTGATTCTGGAGCTCAATCGTTAATTCAAATTGATGTTTTAAGAAATACAATTCTATTTCCTAAAAATAATCAATATATTCAAAAAGATAGAGTTATTGGAGAGTTAATTAATAGTAATAAACAAGTTAAACGAGAAATTAAACCAATTTTAAGTCACAGTTCTGGTGAAATTTTTGTTCCCAAATTAAAAAATAAAACGAATTTATTAAACAACAATAAATTATTGTGGCTTTTATCAGGGCAACTTTATAATGCACCTATTAATTCTTTTATTAATTTTTACCCTGATTATAAACTTAATAAGTCTAGCTTTATTTTTCGAACGAAAATATTAAGTCATTACTCTGGATTTGTTGAACTTTTAAATTATAAGTCTAAATTATACCAAAGGAAACTTCGTATTAAGAATGATAAGTATCTATTGTCTAATTCGACATTAAAAAATTTAAATACAAGTAATAATATTTCTAATCATATTTTATTTTATCAAAATACAAAATATTTAGTTAAAACTAAAACCAAAAATTCAAAAATATATTTACAAACAACTCGTAAAAATCAATTTGCTGATTTGTTAGTTAATTCTTATATTTCTTTAACAGGTGGACGAGTATTTTATGATTACTTAAATACTAAGTCTGATATTATTTTAGGAAATAAAATTCTTTATTATTTTGATGATTTTAAAGAAAAAAGTATTAATGTATTTCATAAAACTCTAATTTGGTTAGCTGAAGAAACACATAAAGTAAATTGTGAACAAAATATTTTACTTGTTAAACAGGGTGATTTTATTGCTAAAGATTTCGAAATTATTCCTGATCGTCTTTCAAAAACTTCTGGTTTAGTTTCAATAACTCAAAAAAATAACGTTGTTCAAACCGTAACAATTAAATGTGGTTTAGTTTATCAAGGTAAACAATTTACTAATGAGGCAAAAAAAATTTATTATCCAGGTGAGCAAATATTTGAAACTATTACAATTACAAGCCCGTCAATATGTGAGCGAATTGTAAGTAAAAATATTGATCAACTATTAATTAGGCCTATTAACCTTTATGAATTTCCTCAAGTAAATCGAATTGAAGAAACTTTCAAAGATGATAAGCAATTTCAGAAAATTTTTAAATTAAAAACAAAATCAAAATGTATTTATAAATCTAATCAGCAAATTAATACTTCAAATCAATTAAACTTGGTCTCTCAAATTTTAGTTTCAAAAATGGATACATCAGTATTAAATGATATTAATATTGAATTGAAATTAAATAATATAAATTCTTTGGTTAATGTCCAAGTTTTTGAGAAGCTTATTTTAAATAATTACATAGCTCCAAAATTAAAGTATAGAAATCTTGAATCTTGTTTATTAGTGCAAAAAAATCAATTTATTGATTCATATACAGTATTAGCATATTTAGAATCTCTTACTTTAAACTCCTTAGAAATTGTTAAATTTAAAATAAATCAACAATCAACAAAACAAATTCTTTTAATCTCAAATGACAATTGTGTTACAATAAATAGAGACTTAGTTGGAAATAAAAAATTAAATGATTTTATTATAAATAGTAAAAATGTTAAAGAAATTGGGAAAGTTATTATTGAAAATAAGAATTTTATCACCATTCAAAAAGGGCGTCCTTACTTTTTTCCAAATTGTAAAACAGATGAGTTAGTTAATCAAGCAAATTTACAATATAAAGTAATAAATGAAAATCGTAAATTTAACTATGTGAAAACAAGACGAACGGTTTTTCTAAATTCTTATGATATGTTAAAAGTTTCAGTAGATCAAAAACTGCGATTTAATGAAAATCAAGAAAAGTCTAAAATAGAGTTTTCGAAGTTTTTCTTAAAAAAAAATGGCAAATTATATAGTTGTTTAGTTCCTCGATTTTTTAAAAAGTTTAGTGTTAAAAGTCAAAATTTTAAGAAAAAACTACAAAAACCATTTCAAAAATCATTTAAATTTTATTACCAAGAAAAACAAAATCAAATTAAAACAATTCGAAATAAAATTTAAAAAAAAGAAAACGTAAAACCATCAGAATTTGAACAAATAAATAAAATTGGTAGAACTTTATTAATGCAAACTTCTGAAGTTTTAACAAACGATATAAAGTCAATTGATAATGTTCAATTAACTCTAGTTCATTTTTCAGAGTATCCCTTTACAAGATCAACAAAATCGATTGGTCTTTATTCAATCACAGAAGATTATTTTGAACAAGATGTTAATAGTGTTTTTTGTAAAAATAATGAATTTATTGATGATGGTGTTACTATAGGTCTTTTAAATTTAGAAAAAGAGATTACCGGAGATATTGTTCAAGGTTTACCAAGAATTGAAGAGATTTTAGAAGCACGCAAAAAGAATATAATAACAAAACGAATTCCTACAAATCAAAAAAAAGGTTTATTAATCCAAAAAACAAGTCTAGATCCAAATTTTGAGTTTAGAAAAATTGGGACACCTGTCAAAGAAAACGAAAAAATTAATCCACATAAATTGTTAAAAGTTTATTTTAATTATTACGGTTTATTAAAACCATTTTCTTGTGATTTGACAAAGTCAATAAAATATACACGTTTAATGAATAATGCAGAGGGTAGCTATAGAAGTTTTAAAAAAGTACAAACTTTTATTTTAAATTCTGTTCAATCAGTTTATAAATCTCAAGGTGTAACAATAAATGATAAACACTTAGAAGTAATTATTAAACAAATGACAACGAAAGTTTTAATTACATATGAAGGTGATACTCCGTTATTAAGAAGAGAAGTAATTGATTTGTATCATATTGAATACATAAATGAAATCATTAATAAACAAAATAAAAATCAAGCTTACTATGTTCCACTATTATTAGGAATAACAAAAGGTGCATTAAATAATCCTAGTTTTATATCAGCTGCTAGTTTTCAAGAAACTACAAGAGTTTTAACAAAAGCTGCTATTGAAGGTAGAATAGATTGGCTTCGAGGTTTAAAAGAAAATATAATTATTGGTCATTTAATTCCAGCTGGAACGGGTTCGCGAAACTATAAAACAAGTTTTAAAAAACTAATATTACAATAATTTAAATCTAAATTATCAATACCTAGACAATTTTTTTGATTTTTGATAAAATCTGGTCGTCTATAAAAAATTATTTAAGTTAGTTAAAATTTTTATGTCTGATATAAGTTTATCTCAATTATTAGAAGCTGGTGTCCATTTTGGACATAAAGCATATCGTTGGAGTCCAAAAATGTTTCCATATATTTATAGTGAAGTCAATAATATTCATATTTTAGATTTAGTCCAATCTGCAACATTATTAAATGAAGCTAATTCTTATTTAAATTCAGCAGCAAGTAAAGGAAAAACCTTCTTATTTATTGGTACAAAACGCCAGGCTAGTACTTTAATTGCACAAGAAGCTAAACGTTGCGGTTCATATTATGTAAATCATAGATGGCTAGGTGGTATGTTAACAAACTGGACAACTTTAAGTGATCGAATAATACGTTTAAAAAATTTAGAACAACAAGAAGCGGATAATACTTTTGCGTTATTACCTAAAAAAGAGGGATCATTACGTAGAAAAGAGTTAGAGAAACTTAGAAAACATTTAGATGGCATTAAAAATATGGAAAGAATTCCGGATATCGCTATCATAATTGATCAAAAAAGAGAGATTACGGCCATTCGCGAATGTCGAAAATTAGGAATCCCAATTGTTTCAATTTTAGATACAAATTGCGATCCTGATTTAATTGATATTCCAATTCCGGGTAATGATGATGCGGTAAGATCAATTAAATTAATTTTAAAATCACTAACTGATAGTATTGTTAGTGGGCAATCAGAGTCTAAATAAAAGTAAAAGGGTTACTCAATAAAATTTTTATTGAGTAGCCATTTTACTTTTTATAATAAATATTTATTTTTTCAATTAATTATTAATAGTCTGTCTTGAAACAAACTATTTTATCAACTTAATAATTGAATTAATCAGACGACTTAATTAGAAACTGAAATCTAAAAGTTCAATATCACCTAGACTTAGAAATATTTTTTTCTATTTACCACTTTTAATAATACTATAAAAATTAAAGCAGGCAGTTTAAGAATTAAATATATATTCAAATAAAAAAATTTAAACATCTTTTTAATCCAATCTAATTTAATACCTATACAAGGTTAAGTAATAAGAAAATTTAGAATTAATCAGCTAATATAAATGTTTATACTAGATTTGTCGTTAGGAACATTTTATTAGGTAATTCTCTACTCAATATCTTTTTAAAAAATCTCTAATTTACTTCATAGAAGCCTTTAATGTCTTCCAAATAATTGAAATACCCGTAAATTTAATAGTAAAGAATTTTATGTATATTTTATAAGATTTTTAAATCTTACTCTTCTTGATTGCATTCGACTGGGTTCGAACCAGTGATGTTCCATTGGAAAACGGATTATGAGTCCGGTGCCTTCAACCGCTCGGCCACGAATGCAAGATTATTGGAGCTGATGGGAATTGAACCCACGTCCATCTAAATTTAACTAAAACACTCATTCACAGGCATAGCTCAAAATTGAACAAGATCAAATATTATTCTAAACTAAATATGACAAAACGTCTAGTAAAAGTGAACAAATAAGTATGATAGAAATTTTTTTATGTTAAGCAGCAAATTGAAGAGAATTAGAATATGTATTTCTAATTTTTAAATTTACAACTTTATGACTAAATGAGATTATATTGTTAGCATTTATTATTTATTGGTGGATTTTTACGAAGAATACCAACTTCGACCTGCATCATATCTTAATTATTTTTAAATGTCGAAACCAAAGCAGCCCCTTAAATAATAATTTTTATAAGCATGAAGGGAATCGAACCCCCGACTGCCAGAATCGGAATCTGGTACTCTATCCACTGAGCTACATGCTTTTCAATAAAATAAGTAATATTTTTTAACCTATATTCAAGTTTAATATAGGTTAAAAAATATTACTTATCAGATGAACCTAAAAAGTTAGTAGTAAATTTTTCCACCACCCCATTTTTCTGTTAAAATTTTAGGTGATAACATAATATGGCCAGCGATTGAATATAAATCTTCATCAGTTAATGAGCGCATACGTGGGTAAATATCTGCACTTTTAATACTTGGGTGAATTTCTGCAATTGATTCTAACCCATCATATGTTACTGGATTTTTTAAATAATCAACTAATGCAGCAATATTATCACGGCGAGGTGTTGCTAAGCTTAACGCTTCAGGCTCTAAACCAACGTTAGGATTCGTTTTTGTAACACCACCTACGTGACAAGCACCACAAGTTGCATTAAAAATACGTTTTCCACGTTTAACTTGTTCTGGAGTTAATACTACTGTATTACCTGATGCATCAGCTACTACTGTTCTAGTTGCTTCATCTAAATCGATTGCTGACGCCGTTAGTGCAAATAAATTGAAGAAACTGAAAAGTATGATACCGCAGAATTGTGAATATTTTTTAGACATAAATTTAACAAAATTGTTTACCAACTTGAAACCAAGAGTGAAATAATTAGATTAATTCTTTTTTTTTTTTTTACGAGTCTTACTACTAATTTTAACAACTAAACCACGTAATCGAATATTTTCCCAACCAGCGGCTAAAACTGAAGTTACTATTAATACTTGACTAAACATTAAAATTGGATCTAATCTCCAACCATGAACCATTAAAATACAACTATAAAGAAGCCCAATTGTCGAAAAAAAAATATCTTCATCCCTTGCAACCTCAGGTTTAACAAGTCTAAGATAATACAATAAAAGAACTCCTAAAGCCAAAATAAGGCCTAAAAAGATATTTGGACCAAAAATAAAATTGATCATATTAATATTTAAAAAAGTAAATAATAAGACTGAATAATAACAAGTTAACTAAAAATTGTAACTATTAATTTTAAAAATTTTACTATTAGTTACGAGTAACACGATCAGTTTTACTAATAATAATTAACGCAATACCAATAGCAGATACGACTAAAGCACCTGCACCTAAACTAGATATAAAATTTGCTAATGAAGTTGTCATTTATAAGTTCCTCTTATTTAAAATAAAAAGTTAAAAAAGTAAAATTAACTACACTAGTTATTGTATCAGCTTTTATAAAAAAATATAACTAATATTAATTTTTTAATAATTTATAGTTATAGTAGGTTGTATTTTACTCTAAAAAGCTATAATCAAATGATATTATTTAATAATTAATAAAAAAGTTTTAGTTTAAAGGTATAGTTTTAATACTAATTAAAATGACATATTTTTGCTGCTACCTTACGATTCTGACAAATTTAATAAGTTTTCTAATTATACTAAAGACTATACCCGAATAACATTGTACTGATAATTAATAATATAATCAATAGTAATTTTATAACAATAAAATTAATTATTTAAACTCTTGTACTTTATATAAAACTATATTAATATCATGGTAAGCCCGGATAGCTCAGTTGGTAGAGCAGTGGATTGAAGATCCTCGTGTCACCAGTTCGAATCTGGTTCTGGGCATTTTATATTACATCATAGTTGATATACTTGGTACGCCTTTTATCAAATAAAAGCTTGATACTTCCAGTTGGGCCGTTTCGTTGTTTAGCGATTATTAAATCAGTTAATGAAAGAGTTTTATCTAAATTAATTTCATTACTGTTTACATTAGTTTTGTGTAACATTATAACTAAATCTGCATCTTGCTCAATTGAACCACTTTCGCGAAGATCTGATAAAACAGGTTTTTTGTCTACCCGATTTTCAACATTTCGACTTAACTGAGAAAGAGCAATAATCGGTACATTGAATTCACGAGCAATATTTTTTAATGAACGCGTAATTTGAGAAAGCTCATAAGCTCGATTCTCACTTTTGAACTTTGAATTTTGCATTAATTGTAAATAATCAATCATAATTAATCCAATTTTATTTTGTTCAAATAATATTGTTTTAATTTTTGATCTAATATCTTGAATTGATAAATCAGGAGTATCATCAATAAAAAAAGGTAATTTTGAAAGAATTTTAATAACTTTACTAAGTTTAACCCAATCAGTTCGATAAAGCTTACCACTTCTCAAGCGCATTTGGTTTATATTCGTTTCCATTCCTAAAAGACGATACATAATTTGTTCTTTTGACATTTCTAGGCTAAAAAATAAAATAGGTGTTTTTGAGTATTTAATAACATTTATACCTAAGCTTAAGCAAAGAGCTGTCTTACCAATAGAAGGACGACCTGCAATAATGATTAAATCAGATTTTTGAAAGCCTTGCGTTACTGAATCTAATGCATAAAACCCTGAAGATAAACCTGGTAATTTAGGCTCATTAGATTTTTTTTTTAATTCTAAAAAAATATTGTAAATTAAATCAGCACTAGTGGAAAGTTTTTGAGGTTTAACTTCATTTATTAAATTAAATAATTCATTTTCAAAATCATTTAAAATGTCTTCAAGTAAAAAATTTGTAATATAACCCGAATTAATTGCTTTATATCCTAATTTAATTAAAGAACGTCGTAAATATTTATCTTTAATTAATTTAAGGTATTCTTCTAAATGAACTAAATTTGGAACTTGATTTATTAATTCAATAAGAACTTTGATACCTCCAATTTTTTTTAATAATCCATTATCTTGTAAAAAAGTTGTTAGTGTAATTATATCGATTGGTTTTTTGTTTTCGTATAGTAAAATTATTGCTTTATAAATTTCTTGATGATTTTTAAAATAAAAAGTATCAATTGAAATTGTTTGAAATGTTAATTCAATAGCTTCATAACTGATCAATAAACAGCTTAAAATGATTTTTTCAGCCAAAAAATTATGAGGTAAATAACTTTGAATTAAGAGTGACGGCCTTAAATTTTGAGCTTTATTCATTTTTATTTAAAATTTTTTATTTAGTTATAAGATATTGTAATTTCTATTTATTTAAATTAGTATAAGGTGTAGGCGTCCTTAGTTCAGTTGGTAGAACGCTAGTCTCCAAAATTAGATGTCGAGGGTTCAAGTCCTTCAGGGCGCGTTTCTCTTTAATAAAGAGGGTCTAAAATTTGTACTAATAGAATTTTTAAAAATTTAACGTTTCGCAATTAATTTATTTTAAAAACGATTGAAACTATTTTTTAATACGTAATCGATTTCGATGGCTAAAAAAGTAAACGCTTTAATTAAGTTAGCTTTACCAGCAGGAAAAGCTACACCAGCACCTCCTGTTGGACCTGCTTTAGGTCAACATGGTGTTAACATTGCAGCTTTCTGTAAAGAATATAATGCAAAAACTGGTGATAAAATGGGACTAATTATTCCAGTAGAAATTTCAGTTTATGAAGACAGAAGTTATACATTTGTCTTAAAAACTCCACCTGCTTCAGTTTTACTTGCAAATGCTGCAAAGATTAAAAAAGGATCTTCGACACCAAATAAAGTAACAGTTGGCTCAGTAACTAGAGCTCAGCTAGAAGAAATTGCAAATACGAAATTACCCGATTTAAACACTACAAAACTTAGTAGTGCCTTAAAAATTGTTGAAGGGACTGCTCGAAATATGGGCATCTCCATTGTAGATTAATACAAAATTTTATAAGCTTTTAATGGGAAAATTATATGCGAAAATTATCGCGTCGTCAAAAAGAAAATTTAACAAAGACTAGTACTAGTCTTTATACGAATTTAGCTGAAGCTATTACTCTACTTAAAAATACTGCAACAGCAAAATTTGTTGAAAGTGTAGAATTACATGCTAACTTAAATATTGATCCGAAATATGCAGATCAACAGCTACGTACAACGGTAACTTTACCAAATGGTATCGGCAAAGAAACTCGTATTGCTGTTCTAACTAATGATGAGAACTTTGCAGAAGCAGAAGCAGCAGGTGCAAATATTGTTGGAAATGATCAATTGATTGAAGAGATAACTAAAGGAAATCTTGATTTTGATTTATTGATCGCGACACCAAATATGATGCCGAAATTAGCTAAATTGGGAAGAGTATTGGGTCCTAAAGGATTAATGCCATCTCCAAAATCTGGCACTGTTACGAGTACTTTAACACAAACTTTAACTGAATTTAAAAAAGGAAAATTTGAATACAAAGCTGATAAAACTGGTGTTGTACATGTTAGTTTTGGAAAATCAAATTTTACAGATGACCAGCTCTTAGAAAATTTAAAAGAACTATATAAATCAATCGAACAAAACCGTCCTTCTGGGGTAAAAGGTAAATACTTTAAAAGTTTATTTATTTGTACAAGTATGGGCCCTTCGCTTAAGTTAGATTTAGATATTTTTCTTTAATGATTCTAAAACGTAAAATTTTAAATTCAATTAGAAATTACTACAATTTCTATATATATAATTAAAACTTAAAAAATAGGAAAAACAAATTATGTCAGAAAAAATCGATCAAATTATTGAAGATTTAAAAACTTTAACATTATTAGAAGCATCTGAGCTAGTTTCAAAAATTGAAGAAACTTTTGGAGTAGATGCTTCTGCTAGTTCTGGTCCTGCAGTAATAATGGCAAGTGCACCAGTAGCTGCAGAAGAAGTAGAAGAAAAAACTGAATTTAACGTTATGTTAGATGAAGTTCCAGCAGATAAGAAAATTGCAGTTCTAAAAGTTGTACGTAGTTTAACTGGTCTTGGATTAAAAGAAGCAAAAGAATTAGTAGAATCTGCTCCAAAACTAGTACAAGAAGGATTAGGAAAAGATGCTGCCGAAGCAGCAAAAACACAAATTGAAGGTGCTGGCGGAAAAGCATCTCTTAAATAATTAAAATAAACTTTTATTAAATTTAAAAGAAATTTTAAATTTAATAAAAGTTTATTTTAATTATAAGTTTTTGAATAAAAATGAAATATTAATATAATATGTATATAGTGTAGAAGTAAGAAATTAAAGGCTCTGTAGCTCAGTGGTTAGAGCAGGGGATTCATAAGCCCAAGGTCGCAGGTTCAAATCCAGCCTGAGCCAAATGATTTGTTCAAAGTTCTATAGATAAAAAATTAGGAGAAATGGCTGAGGGGTCGAAAGCAATAGATTGCTAATCTATCGTACAATTATTTGTACCCAGGGTTCGAATCCCTGTTTCTCCTTAATTAATAAATTGACATTATTAAGAAATTTTATTAAAGTAATGGTGTAGAAAATAATTGGGACTGTAGTTCAATTGGTTAGAGCACCGCCCTGTCACGGCGGAAGTTGCGAGTTCGAGTCTCGTCAGTCCCGCTAGGTCAGTATCTTTCATTTATTAAAATAGTTAGTAATAAAAAAAATTTAAAACTATTTTATCTAGACATTATTATTTACAAAAACTATAAAAAATAAATATTGATGTCAAAGTTAAATTAGGACTACTTGTCAAAGCTACTTTGGCAAGTAGTACAATAAGGTAGCTTATATAAAAGATTTAAAACTATTTCTATTTGATAGTGAGTCATTTTTGTCACAAAAAAGAAAAATGCGATTGTTCCAAAATTTATTATAAATTTAACTAAAAAAGTAAAAACAGCAAACATGTTAAAAAGTATTCTTTTTAATGCCACTGTTTTAATTAATATATCAACTTTTTTTCTATAAATATATAACTAATTTTTTAGAACTTTTATTCACCTTGAACTTTTAATAGCGCAAAACCTAATGAAAGTCCGAATAAAGTCATAAAAAAACATGTAACTGCTGCTGTCACAATTTCTGGACTAGCATAAGGAAATACATTTAAAATTAATGCCATAATATATATATTTTTTTAAATTTTAAAAACTTTAAATTGTTAGAAACCGTTGCGAGCCCATACTACTAAAGCCAGTGAAAATGTAAACATTGTCATTAGACCAGCCCAACCTAGACTTATAATATCCATAGATTTACTCTTTTTATTGTTTTGAATATGTAATAGTTTAAAAGATCTTATAGATCTTTTAAACTAATTTTTAATCTTGTATAATTCTAATATTTATTAAATTAAACAAGCCCATTAGCCCAATCTACATCAACGTTTTCAATGATTAACGATGAATTATAAATTTGTAAAATAATTAATAAAAATACTAAAAATGCACCCATTACTACCGCCATAATTGGAGTTGTTCCCCAACCTGGTGCAACTTTACCATATTCAGCATTTAACGGGCGTAAAATTTCACCTAATCTTGTGCGTAGTGCCATAAGAATATTTATCTTTTAATAAATTAATTTTTCTACTAGATGTTATATAATACTAAACTGTTAATTTAAAGTAATAATATAACATGGAAACAGCAACTATTATTGTTATTTTTATATCGAGTCTACTTTTAGGAATTACGACATATTCTGTTTATACTGCATTTGGGCCAACTGCGAAAAATTTACGTGACCCATTCGAAGAACACGAAGATTAAAAAATAAAACCATTAAACTTGGTTTTATTTTTTAATGATTCGAGGTGTTTCTCGGAAAAATACAGCAAAGAAAATTACCATTAACGTACCGATAAGTAAAAATGTGTAAACTAAAGCTTCCATTGTTTAATCCTATTTAAAAACTTAAATAACAAAATCTGAACTTAAATTATACAGCACCTTGTTTTTTCGTTGTTTTGTCACCAAGTTTTTGGAATGCACCAAATTCTACTTGTTCTGTAACTTCTGCACCAATACCAGTAAATACATCACGGAAGATTGTACGGCCACCATGCCATAAATGTCCGAAGAAGAATAATAAAGCAAAAACAGCGTGACCAAAAGTATACCAACCACGTGGGCTACTGCGGAATACACCATCAGACTCTAAACTAGTTCTATCAAATTCAAAAACTTCTCCTAATTGAGCTTTACGAGCAAATTTCTTAACCGTTGGAGCGTCTTTAAATGTTTGACCATTTAGTTTACCACCATAGAAATCTACTGTTACACCAACTTGTTCAATACTGTATTTAGATTCAGCTCGACGGAATGGAATATCAGCACGGATAATACCATCTTTATCTACTAAAATTACAGGGAATGTTTCGAAGAAAGCAGGCATACGACGAACTGTTAATTCACGACCTTCTTTATCACGGAAAATTGGGTGACCTAACCAAGCTTCAGCAATACCGTCCCCTTTATTCATTGGACCTGCACGGAATAAACCACCTTTAGCCGGATTATTACCGATATAATCGTAGAATGCTAACTTATCAGGAATTCGAGACCATGCTTGACTTTCAGATAAATTTTCACTTACAGAAGTTTCTACTTGACGCTCAATTTCTTGTTGGAAATAACCACTATCCCATTGGTAACGAGTTGGCCCGAATAATTCGATTGGTGTTGCAGCAGCACCATACCACATTGTACCAGATGTAACAAAAGCTGCAAAGAAAACAGCTGAAATACTACTTGATAATACAGTCTCAATATTACCCATACGTAAAGCACGATATAATCGTTGAGGCGGACGTACTGTTAAGTGGAAAATACCAGCAAAAATACCAAAAATACCTGCAGCGATATGGTGTGAAGCAATCCCACCAGCATTAAATGGGTTAAAACCATCAGCACCCCATGATGGAGCAACTGGTTGAACTTTTCCAGTAATACCATAAGCATCAGATACCCAAATACCAGGACCAAATAACCCCGTTACATGGAAAGCACCAAAACCAAAACATAGTAAACCAGATAAGAATAAGTGAATACCAAATATTTTTGGTAAATCTAAAGCTGGTTCACCAGTTCTTGGGTCACGGAATAATTCTAAATCCCAGTAAACCCAGTGCCAAATTGCCGCTAAGAAACACATACCTGATAATATAATATGTGATAAAGCTACACCTTCAAAACTCCAAATACCAGGATTTGAAATACTTTCACCAGTAATACTCCAACCACCCCATGAATCAGTAATACCTAAACGAGTCATAAAAGGCATAACAAACATACCTTGACGCCACATTGGATTTAATACTGGATCTGAAGGATCATATACAGCTAATTCATATAATGCCATTGAACCTGCCCAACCAGCAACTAATGCTGTATGCATTAAGTGCACAGCAATTAAGCGACCCGGATCATTTAAAACAACAGTATGAACACGATACCATGGTAATGCCATAGTAAATCATTCCTCAATATAAAAAATGGTTTTTGACTTTCTTACAACTAAACTAAATAAAAGTTAGCCACTATAATATTATAAGCAAAGATAAAAAAAATTAATGAATTTAACTTAACGATTTTTTTGAAATAAATTATCTTAAATTAAACTCTATTTAACCTCGTAATATATAGTTAACAAAATTTAGAAAAAAACTTAATATCTTTACTTCTTTAAAGTAAAAGGATACAATAACTCTTAAATACAAACTAAATTAAAATAATAAACTTCAATTTATAAACAAATAATAATTTAAATATTTTTATGGCAAAAAAAAGTATGATCGAGCGTGAAAAAAAACGCATAAAATTACATAGTAAATATAAATTGAAACGTGCAACTTTAATTAAAAACTATCAAGATGCGAATGGTTTTAGTCTAAAACTTGAATTACATTCAAAATTGCAGCAATTACCTCGTAACAGTGCTAAAACAAGAATACGAAATCGTTGTTGGAAAACTGGTAGACCTCGTGGTGTTTTTCAAGATTTTGGAGTATCACGTCATGTGTTTAGAGAAATGGCACACCAATGTCTTTTACCTGGTGTAACAAAATCTAGTTGGTAAAAATATTACCAACTAAATAATATTTTAAATATCTCAAGTTTATAATAGAATGTTATAATATTATAAACTTACTTTTTTGTTAAAATTTAACGTAAAAAAATCTCTAGAATCAAAACATTTTTAAACTAACTCAAATTTTAATTATGATTTACGACTCACAAGTTTACACTGCATTATTTATTAGTTTATTAGCAGGTATTTTAGCAGTTCGCTTAGGTTCAACTCTTAACGAATAATGAAATATTATATTGACTCACTTAACTTTTTCATTGGCAATTAGTTTTTAAGTGACGTTAGTTAATGATTATTAATTTCATATAAAATTTTTGAGAAAAATTAAATAAGATTATATGGTTGCACAAGATTTAAAAAAATTTACTACGCCTGTTTTTCCATTTACAGCAATTGTTGGACAGGAAGAAATGAAATTAGCTCTACAATTAAATGTTATTGATCCTAAGATTGGTGGTGTTATGATTATGGGAGATCGTGGGACTGGAAAGTCAACCACTATTCGTGCTATTGCTGATTTATTACCCGAAATAGAAATAATTAAAGATGATCCATTTAATTCTCATAAGTCTGATTTGGATTTAATGGGTAATGAAGTTAAACTTGCAATACAAAAAGGTGAAGTTCTAGAAACAGAATTAATAAAAATTCCAATGGTTGACTTACCCCTTGGTGCAACTGAAGATCGTGTATGTGGGACAATTGATATTGAGAAAGCTTTAACAGAAGGTATAAAAGCATTTGAACCAGGATTACTAGCAAAAGCTAATCGCGGTTTATTATATGTAGATGAGGTAAATCTATTAGATGATCACTTAGTAGACATTCTTCTTGATTCTGCTGCTTCAGGCTGGAATACAGTAGAGAGAGAAGGTATTTCAATTCGTCACCCAGCTCGTTTTGTTTTAGTTGGTTCAGGAAATCCAGAAGAAGGAGAATTAAGACCACAATTACTTGACCGTTTTGGAATGCATGCAGAAATTCGAACTGTAAAAGATCCTGTATTACGTGTAAAAGTAGTGGAAGAGCGTACATCATTTGATCAAACCCCAATGTTATGGATTGAAAATTATGAAGCTCGACAACAAGAGTTAAGAGATAGAATTGTTTCTGCACAAAAATTACTATCGTCAGTAGAGTTAGACTATAATTTTAGAATTAAAATTTCTGAAGTTTGTAGCCGTTTAGATGTTGATGGACTAAGAGGTGATATTGTAACAAATCGAGCGGCAAAAGCTCATGCAGCATACTACGGTCGAGACAAAGTAACTCTTAATGATATTCAAAGTATTATTACGCTATGTTTACGCCATAGATTAAGAAAAGATCCATTAGAATCGATTGATTCAGGCGACAAAGTAAGTAAAGTGTTTAAAGAGGTTTTTGAAATCGAAGATTAATCTTTTATTAAATTAAAAAAATTATGTTAAAACAAATTTGGTTCATAATAAGTATTTTTTTAATTTTTATCATATTTTTACGAATGCCTCAAGAAAACATTGGATTATCAAGTTTTGCAAATAAAACTGACATATTAGGATCACCTACATCTGCTCAAAAATCATTAAACTATATTACAGGAATTTTAGTGATAAGTTATTTTATAATTGCATTCTTATTAAATAATTAATGAAATTTGTAAACGAAATTTGCTAAAATTAGAAAAAACAAATATACCAATAGTCTTAGCATACAACCAAATCCGCACTACTTAAACAAAATAGACTTTTTGTTTAAGTAGTGCGGATTTTAGTTATTTACACGAATATATATTCGTGTGTTATCACTAATATAAACGTTTCGCGGAGTAGAGCAGCCTGGTAGCTCGTTGGGCTCATAACCCGAAGGTCAATGGTTCAAATCCATTCTCCGCTATAAAATGATATAATTTTAATAAAAAAAGCTTTTTTTATTAAAATTATATAGTGAACGTTAAATAATTATAAGGTTTTACCTATGACATTAAATTTACAAACGCCTTTTCCTACATTTGGTGGTAGTACTGGGGGCTGGTTAAGATCAGCTGAAGTAGAAGAAAAATATGCTATCACTTGGACAAGTAATAAAGAGCAAATTTTTGAAATGCCAACTGGCGGTGCTGCCATAATGCGGAACGGCGAAAATTTATTATATTTAGCACGTAAAGAACAGTGTCTAGCATTAGGAACTCAGTTAAGAACTTTCAAAATTAATAATTACAAAATTTATCGTATTTTCCCTAGTGGAGAAGTTCAATATTTACATCCTAAAGATGGAGTTTTCCCTGAGAAAGTAAACCCTGGTAGAACAGCAGTTAATAGTCGTGATTTTTCAATTGGAAAAAATCCAAATCCGGCTTCTATTAAATTCAGTGGAGTTAGTACGTACGAAAGTTAATTTATATATAAGATTAGTTTTATAACTAATCTTTTGGCGAGATGGCAGAGTTGGTCGATTGCGTCTGATTTGAAATCAGATGAATCTTTACGGATTCCGTGAGTTCGAATCTCACTCTCGCCTTAATTTTAAATGTTGCTTAACTGTGAAATCTTTTTTGAGACAATATGGGTAAAGTTTATGATTGGTTTGAAGAACGCCTAGAAGTTCAAGCTATTGCTGATGATATATCTAGTAAGTATGTACCACCTCATGTAAATATTTTTTACTGTTTTGGTGGTATTGTTTTTACATGTTTCTTAGTTCAAGTTGCTACAGGGTTTGCAATGACATTTTACTACCACCCAAGCGTAGTAGATGCGTTTGCTTCGGTTGAATATATTATGACAAGTGTTAATTTTGGTTGGTTAATCCGTTCAATTCACCGTTGGTCAGCGAGTATGATGGTTATGATGATGGTATTACATGTTTTCCGTGTTTATTTAACAGGTGGATTCAAAAAACCTCGTGAGTTAACATGGGTAACTGGTGTAATTTTAGCTGTTGTAACAGTTTCATTCGGTGTAACTGGATACTCACTACCTTGGGATCAAGTTGGATTCTGGGCTTGTAAGATCGTTACAGGTGTTCCAGCAGCTGTTCCTATCGTTGGCCCACCGTTAGTATTAATTTTACGTGGTGGTGAAAGTGTAGGTCAAAGTACATTAACTAGATTCTATAGTGCACATACTTTTGTATTACCATTAGCAGCCGCTGTTTTAATGTTAACTCACTTCTTAATGATCCGTAAACAAGGTATTTCAGGACCTCTATAATCAAACAATTATTTAATTAATTAAATTAATCATTATGTCAGTTATTAAAAAACCGGATTTAACAGATCCAAAATTAAGAGCAAAACTTGCAAAAGGTATGGGCCACAATTATTACGGTGAGCCAGCTTGGCCAAATGACTTATTATACGTTTTCCCTGTTTGTATTTTAGGAACATTTGCTTGTTGTATTGGTTTAGGTGTTATGGCTCCAACACAATTAGGTGAACCTGCAGATCCTTTTAATACTCCTTTAGAAATTTTACCTGAATGGTATTTTTTCCCTACTTTTAATCTTTTACGCGTATTACCTAATAAATTATTAGGAGTATTAGCTATGGCTGCTGTACCTGCAGGCTTAATTACTGTTCCATTTATTGAAAACGTAAATAAATTTCAAAATCCTTTCCGTAGACCAATTGCTAGTTTAGTCTTTATAGTTGGCTTTTTTACTGCAGTTTGGTTAGGTATTGGTGCGTGTTTACCTATTGATAAAGCAGTTTCATTAGGTTTCTGGTAAAAAATTAAATTACTCTTAGATTTTTATTAATAAAAATCTAAGAGTAATTTAATTTTTTTCTGATTGATAAAAACATACTTAATAATATTAGTAATCTTTAGAAGCCACCTATATTTTTAAATAAAAATTTATTATAAATCTTCAATGGATAGTTTTTGGAAGAATATAATACGTTACCCACGATTCTTTATTAGTAGTTTAGTTGGTTTAATTTTGGTTATTTTAACCCCAATTAAAAATTTATTTAAAGTTCGAAAGTTACGCATTGTTTTAGTAATAGCGTTATGTCTAGTTTTCTCTAGTTTATATTTTATTTTACGTAATATGTTTGGTTTATAGTACTAATTAACTACGTATTATACTAAATTAAAATAATGGGCCGAGTTGGATTCGAACCAACGTAGCATTACACAGCGGATTTACAATCCGCCCCCTTTAACCACTCGGGCATCGACCCTTATACTATTATTTATTGTATTGAATTATATATACCATATTATAGTTGAAATAGCAATAGAAAATTATTTTTATTTTTAATTATGATATGTTGTTGACGTTTGTATAATTTTAGGGTACATTAATCTTTATACAAAGATTAATGGGTAATTAACTCAGCGGTAGAGTGTCTGCCTTACAAGCAGAAGGTCACAGGTTCAAATCCTGTATTACCCATCTATAAAGGGCCTATCGTCTAAAGGATTAGGACAGAAACCTTCTAAGTTTCCAATGTAGGTTCGATTCCTACTGGGCCTAATATCTAATTTTGATTTATCCTATTTAGCACGAAAAGTAAACAAATGTTTTAACTTTTTTTTATACTATTACGTTTAAGTTATTTTTTGATAAAGCTGGTGAAGGGATTTGAACCCCCAACCTACGGATTACAAATCCGTTGCTCTACCATTGAGCTACACCAGCCAATAAAATATTTTTATAAAGAGACATAATCCTGGATGCCCTCGTACAACTCTACAATACATATTTAATCAAAATATGTCAACTTTTTTTATTAATTTTGAAGTTTTACAAATTTTTTCATCTGTAAAACTTCAAAATTAATAAATTAAATTTCAAATTGATTACCGCGGCGGTATTGTAAGAATGCCGCAACAAAAAGTCCAAAAGCTGAGACAGTAATCATCCCTAAAACGATGCCTGATAATAAAGGTTCTACCATTTATTTTTGAATTTTATATGTAAACGTAAATATTATAACATAAGTTATCTAAGATGGATTATAAGTTATTATTTACAAATTATACATTTAAAATTATCTAAAACCAATTGCCGCTTGCCAAACAAATGCTAATAATAAGAAGAAAAGAGGTATGATCGGTAATACGTCGACAATTGGACTAAAAGCAATATACGCTTCTGGTAAACGAGATAATAATAAAGTTTCCATAAATCTTTAATATATTTGTATATAAAATTTAAAGTAATAAAAATCCTACATTTAATAATTATAATTCTACTATAAAAGTATCTAATTTTTTGATTTATATTAATGTTTAATTCTGGCTTATTTTGATATACAATTAAACATAGCAATTTTGCAATTGATAATTATTAATTAACGTAAATTATGACAGCTGCATTTTTACCCTCAATTTTAGTTCCGATCGTAGGACTAGTATTTCCTGCTCTTAGCATGGCATTATTCTTTATTTACATTTCAATTGATGATATCAATTAATTTATCAGTTTTTATTAAATGGTAACTCTTTGTTATTACCATTTAATAAAAATTAATAAATTAGAAAATTTTTTCGATAAATTTTTATAATTTATTTAAATATCATTATATAATAGTTGTTATAAGTTGCTAAGAGTAGAATAAAAATTATTATATTAAGGTTTATTCGATCTATAAATTAATTAAAGGATTATTTCAATATGACCATTGCTATTGGGCAAAACCAAGAACGTGGCTTATTTGACCTTATTGATGATTGGTTAAAGAAAGATAGATTTGTTTTCGTTGGTTGGTCAGGTTTATTATTATTCCCAACTGCATATTTAGCTACTGGTGGTTGGATGACTGGTACTACATTCGTAACATCATGGTATACACACGGTTTAGCAACTTCATACCTTGAAGGTTGTAACTTCCTAACAGCTGCAGTTTCTACTCCGGCTAACAGTATGGGTCATTCATTATTATTATTATGGGGTCCAGAAGCGCAAGGTGATTTTACACGTTGGTGTCAAATCGGTGGTCTTTGGGCTTTTATCGCATTACATGGTGCTTTCGGTTTAATTGGATTCTGCTTACGTCAATTTGAAATTGCACGTCTAGTTGGTATTCGTCCATATAACGCAATTGCATTCTCAGGACCTATTGCTGTATTCGTTTCAGTATTCTTACTTTACCCATTAGGTCAAGCTAGTTGGTTCTTTGCACCTAGTTTTGGTGTTGCAGCGATTTTCCGTTTCTTATTATTCTTACAAGGTTTCCATAACTGGACATTAAATCCATTCCATATGATGGGTGTTGCTGGTATTTTAGGTGGTGCTTTATTATGTGCAATTCATGGTGCAACTGTTGAAAATACATTATTCGAAGATGGTGATGCAGCAAATACATTCCGTGCATTTACTCCAACTCAATCAGAAGAAACTTATTCAATGGTTACAGCAAACCGTTTCTGGTCACAAATTTTTGGTGTAGCATTTTCTAACAAACGTTGGTTACACTTCTTTATGTTATTTGTACCTGTAACTGGTTTATGGACTAGTGCTGTTGGTATTGTAGGTTTAGCATTAAACTTACGTGCTTACGATTTCGTATCACAAGAATTACGTGCTGCTGAAGATCCAGAATTTGAAACATTCTACACAAAAAACATTTTATTAAACGAAGGTATTCGTGCTTGGATGGCTGCACAAGATCAACCACATGAAAACTTTGTATTCCCTGAGGAGGTATTACCACGTGGAAACGCCCTTTAATAGTAGTATAGCAGGTCGCGACATCGAATCTACAGGTTTCGCTTGGTGGAGTGGAAATGCTCGTTTAATTAATGTTTCAGGTAAATTATTAGGTGCTCACGTAGCACATGCTGGATTAATGGTTTTCTGGGCTGGTGCAATGGTACTTTTTGAAGTATCTCATTTTGTTCCTGAAAAACCATTATATGAGCAAGGTTTTATTTTAATTCAACATTTAGCAACTTTAGGTTTCGGTGTTGGTCCGGGCGGTGATATTACTTCAACTACTCCTTACTTTGCTGTTGGTGTTATTCATTTAATTTCATCTGCTGTTTTAGGTTTTGGTGGTATTTACCATTCATTATTAGGTCCAGATACTCTAGAAGAATCATTCCCATTCTTTGGATATGATTGGCGCGATAAGAATAAGATGACAACAATTTTAGGTATTCATTTATGCCTTTTAGGACTTGGCTCTTTCTTATTAGTTGTAAGAGCTATGTATTTAGGCGGCGTTTACGATACTTGGGCACCAGGTGGTGGTGACGTACGTTTAATCACAACTCCGACTCTAAATCCAATCGTAATTTTTGGTTACGTTTTCCGTTCTCCATTTGGTGGTGACGGTTGGGTTGTGTCAGTAAATAACATGGAAGATGTTATTGGTGGTCACATTTGGGTTAGTATTTTATGTATTACAGGTGGTTTATGGCATATTTTCACTAAACCATTTGCATGGGCACGCCGTGCTTTTGTTTGGTCTGGTGAAGCTTATTTATCATACAGTTTAGCAGCTATCTCATTAATGGGCTTTACAGCATCTTTATACTCTTGGTATAACAATACTGCTTATCCTAGTGAATTATATGGTCCTACAGGTCCTGAAGCTTCACAATCACAAGCTTTTACTTTCTTAGTTAGAGATCAACGTTTAGGTGCAAATGTTTCATCTGCACAAGGTCCAACTGGTTTAGGTAAATATTTAATGCGTTCACCAAGTGGTGAAATCATTTTTGGTGGTGAAACTATGCGTTTCTGGGATTTACGTGCTCCATGGGTTGAACCATTACGTGGTCCAAACGGTTTAGATATTAATAAGATTAAAAATGATATCCAACCTTGGCAAGAACGTCGTGCTGCAGAATATATGACACATGCTCCTTTAGGTTCATTAAACTCTGTAGGTGGTGTTGCAACTGAAATTAACTCAGTTAATTACGTATCACCACGTTCTTGGTTATGCTGTTCACATTTCTTCTTAGGTTTCTTCTTCCTAATCGGTCATTGGTGGCATTCTGGTCGTGCTCGTGCGGCTGCAGCTGGTTTTGAGAAAGGTATTAATCGTGCTAATGAGCCTGTATTATCAATGCGTCCTATTGATTAATCTGGCACTTTTATCTAGTCTTTTTAAAGACTAGATAAAACATAAACAATTTTTTATTTTATTTAATAATATTGTGAATACTTTAGTGGGTTGCCTGGGACTCGAACCCAGAACTATTCGGTTAAAAGCCGAGTACTCTACCATTGAGTTAGCAACCCTACAAACATAATAGCATGAAAGCATTCTATTATTAAAGTCTTTTTTATAAAAAAAATTTGATTATTTAAATAATAAACAAAAATATTATTTAAAATAATGTATTTTCTTTATTAATTTTATAGTAAAATGAGAAGTAACATTATAGGTTATTTTATTTTTGAAATTTCATTAACATTTAATAAACAAGGATTTTAAAATGATTAATTGGCAAGTTATCGGTCAGCTAATAGCTACAGGTGTTATTATGTTATCAGGTCCCGTAGTAATTGTTTTATTAGCATTAAAAAAAGGTAATCTTTAATTAAAAAAATTATCAAATAATCATCAATATAAAAATTTTTACAAAATAGTTATGATAACTGCTTTAACAGCTTTATTAGTTTTACTTTCGTTAGGTTTAGTTGTAAGCGTTCCAGTCGCATTAGCTACTCCAGGTGAATGGGAAGAATCAAAAGTTAATTTTAATTTAGTTTTCCAAGCTTGGGTTGGTCTTGTAATCGTAATTGCAGCAGCTGATGGTCTTTCAGCTTCTGTTTAGTTTTTAGAAATTATAGTCACGCTATAATTTCTAATAAATAAAGTCTTGACATTGCACCCGTTTTATTATATTTTTGCTTTATAGTTTGAGTAATTATATATTCAACTTTTAACATAAAGCGGGCATAGCTCAGTGGTAGAGTGCAACCTTGCCAAGGTTGATGTCGCGCGTTCGAATCGCGTTGCCCGCTTAAATGTTCGCCCCCATCGTCTAGAGGCCTAGGACAGCTCCCTTTCACGGAGCAGACAGGGATTCGAATTCCCTTGGGGGTATTAAGTATTTTACCTAACTTTAAAACTGTTGCACATTTTTACAATACGGTATATATATATATATACAATTTACAAACTCTTCTTTTATAGAGAAGGTTATTTACCTAATAAAGATGGCCAAGATGTTGTACTTTTTTAATCTTTTAGTTTTTTTAATTGACATTAGTCAAGAGACTGTCTTAAATTGGTTTGGTTTGGAGCATCCTGGTGTAAAAGAGTTTGGTGATATTGAATTATATCAGCCTGGGTTAGAGATCGGTGATGCATTTAAAACGGTGGATATTTCGCCTGCTCTTTCATTAGATACTTTCCGTTTAATTATTGAAGGTTTCTGGGAAAAAATTAAAGATGGCTTATCCATGTCTGATATTGATAATATCATTGCTGGTATTATTATTATAAGATTTACCATTTTAGCAATTCGTTACAATTTAGTAACTTCTTTTCTTATTAATTGTATTGGCATGTTTGCCGCTTATTTATGGTATCGACACTTTATCCAAATTTTATTTAGTTATGAAAGTATATTATATAGAATTCCATTTACATTTAAATTAGGAGTAGACGCTTATCAGATTAGAAACCTTATTTATTCAAAAATACGACAATCAGATTTCAACATAAGGCTAACTAACCCTATAGGCATTCTACTATATGCAGTTAATAACGGAATTGTGCAAGATGGCCATCGAATTGACCCAATTTCGATATTCTTATCTTGGCTTCCAGATAATTGGCGAAAAGCAGGTGAGCCTTACTATTATGGGCTATATCGAAAAATTATACCTCTTACAATTAAATTTATTGGTCAGTTTTACAGAGAAATTTCAGCTTTTGCAGCTTACACATTGTCTGTTCGTATAGGTAAGGTTTATTGTCCATATTTGATTAGATGGCACTGGACAATGTTAGTTATGATGACTTTTATTGAACCATATTTCATGAAGTTGATGTATCGGATGTATTATTACATTGTGGAGATATTAACACCACAATTGGAACAAGCTAGTTATTTGGGATCTCAACCAATGATAGAATTACAAATACGTTTTTTAACGGTTGCTATGGTAACTATTATTATTACTCATTTAACTTGTATTCTTTTTGCGGTTTTTCATGCTTTATGTGGTCAGTATTTTTATTTACCTATTTTTACTGACAATGTAGAGTTACATATTGGACCACGTGATAAAACCAGTGTTTATAGTGGAGGTTATACATCTTGGCAAGACCGTGATGAAAAAACTAAAAAATTATCCAGCGTTATTCCAAAATTTTGGTATGGTTGGTTTGGGCGTGGAACAAAATCAAATTGGAATATTTTAAGTCCTATTCAAAATCTTGTAAAAAATATCATAAAAAAATTAATTAAACAAATTAAAACAATAACAAAACGTTTCTAAGTTTATATTTCTCCATAGTTTTTGATAAACTATGGAGAAATATAAACTTAGAAACGTTTAAATCTTATAGAGAAGATCCTAAGCCTGAATATGAACCATATATAAATAGACTAAGCATTGTAATTACTGCTAAACCACCCACTAAACCTACAAGCCATAATGGTATTCTACCAGTATTTGCCATAAAAAAACTCCTGTAATACTAAATATTAGTTGAAGAAATAACTTGAAAATAATACCGCTAAAACAAAAATTAATAGAAGTCCCCAATAAAGAGAAGTTCGATTTAATTCTACTGCTTGTTTATTTGGATTTGGACCTGTCATAATATTTACCTCGTATCTATTTTATCTTTATATTGTTTGGATTTATCGTTGAATAAATTGCATAGCAGTAATACCACCTAAGAAGAAAACTGTTGGTACTGCTAAACCATGAATCGCTAACCAACGGAAAGTAAAAATTGGGTATGCTACAGGTTGATTAATATTTTTTGCCATTTTATTATATACCTCTTTATAAACCTTTAGTTAAATCTTCTAATTCTTGTTTTGCACTAAAACGATCGTTTACTAATGGAACTTGTTGACGATCTTGAGTAAAGTATTCGTTTGGACGTGGAGTTCCAAACACATCATATGCTAATCCAGTACTAACAAATAACCATCCAGAAACAAAAAGTGATGGAATTGTAATACTGTGAATAATCCAGTAACGTACACTAGTAATAATATCAGAGAATGGACGTTCGCCCGTAGAACCACCAGACATAAATGTAATATGCTCCTATAAAAAATGATTGTTACTCATTCTAAAAATTTAATAAACAGCGGGCAGGGGGAATCGAACCCCCATCTTTAGCTTGGAAGGCTAAGGTTTTACCACTAAACTATGCCCGCATAGATACATTATAAAATCATGCGGGTATAAAAAGCAATAAAATCTTATAAATTTTCTAATTGTAAATCTAAAAACTTAGCTAAATCTGCTGCATCTTCCTCCAAATCAGAAATAGCTACAGGTTGTTGAACTGGTGTTAAAGGTATATTTCTTTCATCTTTTAAACATAAATATATACTTCGAGTTGGGTTTAATCCTTCTGTGATTTTTATTCCAATTGCTCGAATATTTGTTAATGGATAAGTTAAAAGAATTTGACGATTTTTTCCTGGGAATCCTTTTCGTACAATCTTAACAAGGTTTTCAAGCTTATTATATTCATTATATCCACCCCCAATATCTAAGAGAATAGTAAATATAATGTAAATACTAAGTCCTAAACTCAATGTTCCGTAAAACATCATAACTAAACCTTGTGGAATAAAGACTAATTCTTTTGGATTTGAAAATGGTAAAAGATTAATACTAAAGTAACTTGAAATACCTGCTAATAAAAAGCTTAACCCTCCCAAAAGTAACCCAGACCCCCAAAAATAATTACTAAAACGTCTAGATCCAACAATTATATCTTGACGAATTTCATTTTTCATTTTGTTACGATTTATTAAAAATTTAAATTAATTTAATTGATTTTAAACCTAAAAATAAACCTGATGTTAATGCGAAACAAAATCCGATTAATAAAAAGTAATCAATAGCAACTGTAATAAAATGTTTGTTATTTTATTAAAATGAAGTTTATATAAAGTTTTCTATATATTAGTATATATTATATAGTAATATATAAAAAAATTTTGGTTGGTAAAAATTTTCATTAAATTTATACATCTATTATCTATTTAATCAAAGACTTTTATTATTAATTTCATTAAAATTTAAAAGAAACTTATGGCTAATTTTATTAAACCGTATAATGATGATCCTTTTGTGGGTCATTTAGCAACGCCAATAACTTCATCTGCTGTAACACGTGGAATATTACAAAATTTGCCAGCTTATCGATTTGGACTAACTCCATTATTACGTGGTTTAGAAATTGGTTTAGCACACGGGTACTTTTTAATGGGACCTTTTGTAAAATTAGGACCATTACGAAATTCAGATATTGGATTACTTTCAGGTTTTATGTCAACAATTGGTTTAGTTGTAATTTTAACTTTAGCTTTAACAATTTATGGAATAGCTACTTTTGGACAAACCACTAAAGAGGAATTAAAGTCTGAAACTGGTTTACAAACAAGAAAAGCTTGGGATCAATTTAAAGGTGGATTTTTTGTAGGAGCTTGTGGTAGTGCTGGATTTGTATTTATTTGTCTATCTAGTATCCCAACCTTTACAATAAACTAAATATAATACAAGTTATTAAATCAGTTATATATTAACTGATTTAATATATAAAATAACATAGCTAATTAAATAATTTATAGAATTCCCATGAACTACATGAATAATAGAACTCCTATTAATTTGCAAGAAGAGTATGCTAAAACAGAAATTGCAAAAATTTTAAATTTATTAAATGATGAGTTAGTAGGTTTAGCACCAGTAAAAGCTCGAATTCGAGAAATTGCGGCATTGTTATTAATTGATAAATTAAGACGAAACCTAGGTATTAGTTCTGGAAACCCAGGGTTACATATGTCATTTACAGGCAGTCCAGGAACTGGAAAAACTACTGTTGGATTAAAAATGGCTGATATTTTATATCAATTAGGTTATATTAAAAAAGGACATCTTTTAACTGTAACACGTGATGATTTAGTTGGCCAATACATTGGACATACTGCGCCAAAGACAAAAGAAGTTCTGAAAAAAGCAATGGGTGGAGTTTTGTTTATTGATGAAGCATACTATTTATATAAACCTGATAACGAACGTGATTATGGCTCAGAAGCGATTGAGATTTTATTACAAGTAATGGAAAATCAACGTGATGAGTTAGTTGTAATTTTAGCTGGCTATAAAGAACCAATGGATAAGTTCTACGAATCAAATCCAGGTCTATCATCGAGAATTGCTAATCATATAGATTTTCCAGATTATAGTGTGGATGAATTACTGAAAATTGCAAAATTAATGTTAGAAGAACAACAATATCAACTAACTCCAGCTGCTGAGATTGCTTTAGTTAGCTATATTACAAAACGAAAAGAAAAGCCTTTATTTGCAAATGCAAGAAGTATCAAAAATGCTTTAGATCGTGCCAGAATGCGTCAAGCAAACCGTATTTTCGATAGTCGTGGGCAAGTATTAACAAAAAAAGAATTAGTTAATCTAGAAGCTGACGATATATTACAAAGTACAGTTTTTGATTAAACATATTTTTAACAGAAACTATAGAAAAGCCATATGAGTTTACTTATTATAGGGGGAACGGGAACATTAGGTCGACAAATTGTTCTTCAAGCTTTAACAAAAGGTTATCAAGTTCGTTGCTTAGTTCGTAATTTTCGTAAAGCGAATTTTTTAAAAGAATGGGGGGTTGAGTTAGTTTACGGGGATTTAACAAAACCTGAAACAATTCCACCTTGTTTAAAAGGTATTACTGCAATTATTGATGCATCAACTAGTCGTCCTACTGAACTGGATTCTTTAAAAAACGTTGATTGGGAAGGTAAATTATATCTAATTGAAGCAGCTAAAGCAGCTAATATTCAACGTTTTATATTCTTTTCAGCACAAAATGCTGAACAATTCAAAAATATTCCTTTAATGAAATTAAAGTATGGAATTGAGTGTAAATTAAAAGAATCTACTATTCCATATACTATTTTTCGCTTAACTGGATTTTATCAAGGTTTAATCGAGCAATATGCTATTCCAATTTTAGAAAATCTACCTATTTGGGTAACAAATGAAAATATTTATGTATCATATATGGATACACAAGATATTGCAAAATTCTCTTTAAGATCTTTACAATTACCAAAGACTACAAATCAAACATTCTTTTTAAGCGGTTTAAAAGGTTGGGTGTCTTCCGAGATTATAAATCTTTGTGAGCAACTGGCAGGACAATCTGCTAAAGTACAACGTGTTCCCTCATTTGTTTTAAAATTGGTTAGTAACTTTTTTGGGTTTTTTGAATGGGGTCAAAATATTAGCGATAGATTAGCATTTGTTGAAATTCTGAATATTGAAAATAATTTTTCAAAGTCAACTTTTGAATTATATAAAATTTTCAAACTTGACCATTCAGAAATTATTCAGTTAGATGACTATTTCTTAGAATACTTTATTCGTTTATTAAAACGTTTACGTGATATTAACTTTGAAGATATTCAAAAACAGAAAAATTTAATTATCTAATCTATGGGTGATATGAACTATATTGGTGGGGTAGTTCGTATTCTTGAAATTCCAACTCTTAAAATAAATAAAAACGAAATTCCTTTTACCAACTTTAGAGTTCAATTATCTCAATTACGTAGTAAGCAATCTAAAACTACTTTAAAAGTTTTAGCTTGGGGTAATTTAGCCGAAGACGTTGTTAAGTACTATAGAGTTAATGATTATGTCTTAATTGAAGGTTACTTATCTGTTAGAAAGTCAGTTACTGAAAAAGATAATAAAGCCCAGTTTTTACAAGTTAATGTATTTAAGATATTTCCATTTTTTTTAAATACTAAAGTTACTGTATAAGAAAAATCTTATACAGTAACTTAAATAAATTTTTTAATTAAATAATTCAGATTTCTTATATTTTAGTATAATTAATATTATTAAAAATAGTCTTTAGGAAAAACAAAATGTTAACTCTAAAAATTTTAGTTTATACAACAATTATCTTTTTTGTTTCGTTATTTATTTTTGGATTCCTTTCAAGTGATCCATCAAGAAATCCAAACCGTAAAGATCTTGAATAATAAAATATTTTTTAAAAGTACAATCTAGATCAGATCGTACTTTTAAAAATATAAAAATGAATATTCTTAAAAAATTATTTTATAGTTCTATTTCTATTAAAATTAAAAACTTATATAATTTTAATACTTTTATAATACCATATATATTAATTGTTATAACTTTAAGAAGTTTTTTACTAAATCAATAATCTTAATTTTTTTTGTTATGAAATCTACTCCTCTAGTAAAATTAATGTTTATTTTATTTTTAATTTTTAGTCCTAAACCTGCTTTAGCAGACATTGGTGGATTAACAAAATGTAGTGATTCGCCAGCTTTCAATAAACGTTTAAAAGCAAGTGTAAAAAAATTAGAACAACGAATCAGTAAATATGAAGTAGATTCACCTCCTGCTTTAGCATTAAAACAACAAGTTGACCGTACTGAAGCTAGATTTGATAAATATAGCCGTTCAGAATTATTATGTGGAACAGATGGTTTACCGCATTTAATCGCAGATGGTCGTTGGAGTCATGCTGCCGAATTTATTCTTCCAGGTTTTGGTTTTATATATATCTCTGGTTGGATTGGTTGGGTTGGTCGTAAATATTTACGTGCGGTAAGCACAACTAAAAATCCTAGCGAGAATGAAATTATTATTAATGTTCCTTTAGCTCTAAAAATTATGACGACTGGTTATATTTGGCCAATTTCAGCTTGGCAAGAATTAATTAGTGGTGAATTAGTTGCTTCTGATTCAGAAATAACTGTTTCACCTCGTTAAAAGAGATACATTAACTTTATTTTTAAAATAATTAAATTATTTATGGAAAATTTACAAAAATATTTATCAACAGCACCAGTTCTTTTAACAATTTGGATGACTTTTACTGCTGGATTTATTATTGAAATAAATAGATTCTTTCCTGACATGTTAGGTTTATACTTTTAAATTTCACAGCATTTTTATTTTCTCCTAATTTATTTTAGGAGAAAATAAATTTATATTTTTTTATTTCATTTTTCTAGTTTTAGAGAGAAATATGTTATTTGTTTAATTCATATATAATTTATTTAAACGAAAAAATTTTAATATGATATTCTTCGATTGTAATCAAAGAATATCAAAGTTGTTAAATTTTACTAGGTAATACTGTATATTGTTTAACTAATTCTCTAAACTCTTCACCATCTAATGTTTCTACATCTAATAGTTTTTCAACTGCTAAATCGATAACAATTCGGTTGTCTAAAATAATTTGAGTTGCAAGAGTTTCACAATGATTAATAATTTTACAAACTTCAATGTCAATTCGATTTGCAAGAGTTTCGTTATAATCTAAATCTGTTCCATCTTCTCCGTTTTGATCTTCAAAAGCAATTGGTCCAAGACTTGACATACCATATCTAGTAACCATTTGGCGGGCAATATTAGTTACTTGTTGTAAATCATTACTGGCTCCTGTAGTAACTTCGGTATCTCCAAAAATGATCTGTTCCGTAACTCTACCGCCAAGAGTAGAAGTAATTCTTGCTAATAATTCTGCTCGTGAAACTAAAGATTGCTCTTCATTTGGCGTAAACCAAGTTGACCCTCTTGATCCTCCACGAGGAATTAGAGTAATTTTTTCCACTTCTTCATGATTTTGTAATAATGAGGCAATAATTGCATGACCAACTTCATGATAAGCAACTAACTTTTTGTTTTTATTATCTTCCATATTTGCCCCGGCAATACCACCTATAATACGGTCTGCTGCTTCATTTACTTCGTTTTTCGTAATACTTTTCTTTTTATAACGAGTAGCTAAGATTGCTGATTCATTTAATAAATTTGCTAAATCAGCACCTGAAAACCCTGGTGTTCGATTTGCTAATTGAACTAAAGAAACATCTTCATCTAAAGGTTTATTAGAAGCATGAACTTTTAAAATACCAATTCGACCTAGTCTATCAGGCAAACCAACAGTAATCTGTCTATCAAATCTACCAGGTCTTAATAACGCAGCATCTAAAATATCTACTCGGTTAGTAGCACCTACTACAATTACACCCTTATTTTCTTTAAATCCATCCATCTCAGTTAGTAATTGATTTAGAGTTTGTTCTCGCTCATCATTACCACCTCCAACTCCTGATCCTCGCTCACGCCCAACAGCATCTATTTCGTCAATAAAAATAATACACGGTGTATTCTCTGATGCTTTTGTAAATAAATCTCTTATTCTAGCTGCACCTATACCGATAAACATTTCCACAAATTCTGAACCAGCTACACTGAAAAATGGTACATTTGCTTCATTTGCAATCGCCTTTGCTAACAAAGTTTTTCCTGTACCTGGAGGTCCTATTAATAATACCCCTTTTGGAATTTTTGCCCCTACACGTGTATACTTATCAGGTTCTTTTAAAAACGATACAATCTCTTCAAATTCAGCCTTAGCTTCGTCAATTCCTGCAATATCATCAAATGTAACACCAGTATCTGGTCGTTGATCAAAGCGAGCTGGTGAATTCCCTAAATTCATAGGATTTGATCCCGAATTTTGAGAAAAATTATCAGAATTTTGTTGGAAAAAGAATATTAAACCACCAATAAAAATTAATGGTAATAATAAATTACTTGCAATTACTAAGAAAATACTTTTTCTTGGGATTGGGTGTGCATCGAAATCTATATTGTATTCTTTTAATTTTTGAATTAACTGTGATGCCCCTACTGGAATTTCAACTCTAATTGCTTGAGGGCGATTTCCAAGTTCTGGACTAGAAGCTTGAACAATAGCATTTCGACTATTATCGTATAAATCAACTTGTTTAACCCAACCCATTTCTAAATATTCTAAAAATCGCCCGTAAGTCATTCTTGAACTACTAACTGCTGATTTTACTTCTAATTTTTCATTTCTTACTTCGGTTTTTGCAAAATTTCCAATTGTCATTGTTTTTATTCCTGCAATAAGACAACCAGATATGAATAACCCTATCAAAATTTTCTGTATTAAATTACGGTCCATTTTTATTTCTTACTCTTTATTAATTATTTAAATTTGATCTTAAGTATATTGTAACATAATTAAGTTATTAAAACCAACAGTTGTTTAAAACTATTTTATTTTTTAACTTAATACAATTATTAGAAAATCCTTTTATCATTCAGTAATGGTATGTTTGCTTTTCGTATTTTAATTATTATTGACAAACTAGTTAAAATTTAGTAGTGTATTATCAATAATTTATTGTATAGTTGGGGTGTTAATGAGCTTTTTAAAATCTTACAACCAATTCATTATATTAAAGAAAATTATGAGCAAGTTTGCTCAGTAGACTTTAAAAATCTTCATTAAGTCTTATATTTTGATCTTTTAAACCCTAAATATTACTTTAAAAACTAAATTTTTATGCTAAAGTTAAAAACCCGAAAAGCAGCCGCTAAACGTTATAAATTTACTGGGACTGGTAATATAGTTCGTCGACATGCTTTTAAAGGCCATCTTTTAATGAGAAAATCCAATAAACAAAAACGTAAATTATCACAAACTATTTGTGTTAATTCTAGAGATCAAAAAGCAATTAGATTAATGATGCCTTATTCGTAAAATTAAATATATATAAAATAAATCATATGGTTAGAGTTAAACGTGGTAATGTAGCTAGAAAACGTCGTAAAAAAATTTTATCACTAGCTAGTGGATATAGAGGTGCACACTCTGCTCTTTTTCGTGTAGCAAACCAACAAGTAATGAAGGCACTAAGATACTCTTATGTTGGTAGAAAACAAAAGAAAAGAATGTTTAGAAAGATTTGGATAACTCGAATCAACGCAGCTGCAAGATTAAACGGAATTCAATATAGTGGCTTAATTAATCAATTTAAAAAATCAAATATTGATTTAAACAGAAAAATGCTATCGCAAATTGCAATTTTAGATAGTTTAACGTTTAAGTTATTAATTACTTCAACAAACCAACAATAACAAGTTCCTTTAAAAATAAAGGATTGAGTAAAATTTTAATAGCGATTTTTTCAATCCTTTACTAAACTTCAGTTTAATTTTAATTATATTTCAGAAGGATTTTTATTTAATGACTGCCAAGAACGATTTAGAGAAATTAATTGAAAAATTACCTTTTTTTTTGCATTCTCATTTAAATAATCATATATACAAAGATCAGCTTATTGAAATCGTTTTAGACCTAGGTCGTAGACCTGAAGCCAGATTTCAGAGTGGACCTGAATATTTATCTCAAAAACTAATATCATGGCAAGATTTAGATTATACGACTAAACGAATAAGTAAATTTAGTACAGAAAATAGAGCTGGAATTGAGCGAACTCTTCACAGAATAAGTTGTATAAGAAATCGACAATTTTTGATTAATGGTTTAACTTGCAGAGTTGGTAGAGCCATTTTTGGAACGATTTCAGCTATTAGAGATTTATTGGAATCTGAACAATCTATTTTAATTTTAGGGAAACCCGGAGTTGGTAAAACAACTATTATTCGTGAAATTGCAAGGGTTTTAGCCGATGAAATGGAAAAACGTGTCATAATTATTGATACATCTAATGAAATTGCTGGCGAGAGCGATATTCCTCATTCGGGGATAGGTCGTGCAAGAAGAATGCAAGTTGCAAAAACTGAGCTTCAACATCAGATTATGATTGAAGCTGTTGAAAATCATATGCCCGAAGTTATTATTATTGATGAAATTGGAACAGAACTTGAAGTTCTAGCTGCAAGAACAATTGCTGAAAAGGGTGTACAGCTTGTTGGAACTACACATGGTAATTGTTTAGAAAATCTAATTAAAAATCCCCCTTTGGCAGATTTAATAGGTGGAATTCAATATGTAACTTTAAGTGATGATGAGGCAAAGCGTCGTGGAACTCAAAAAAGTATTTTAGAACGAAAAGCCTATCCAGCTTTTGAAATAGTAATTGAAATTAATCAAAAAAATTCTTGGACTGTCCATGAAGATGTAAAACTTTCCATTGATTCTTTTTTAAGAGGAGATAGTATGGTTGGTCAAGTACGCCAATTTGCTTTTAATGAAAAAACGAAAATTAAAAGCGAGCGATTACCTCTAAATTTTAGTTCTTTTTTAAGAAGTCAAAATTATTTAAAAAATAATAATTGGGATATAATAAATCAGCCACGTGAGGAAAAATCTTTAAAATTAAAATCTAAAACTTTAGTTATTTACCCATATTCTTTATCTAATAATTTGGTTAAAGAAGTTCTATTAAAAATGGGATTTAAATTTATATTAACTAACGAAATTCGAAAAGCGAGTTTAATTATTGGTCTAAAAAAACATTTACGACAAAATTTAAAATTAAAAAATTTAGCTCAACAGCGTAAGATACCTATTTATAGCTTAAATCAGGTAAGCATCTATCAAATTACAAAGTTAGTTCAATACATAAAATAATATAAAATTTAGTTGGTTAAATATTTAACAAAATATTTTTAATTTTTAGAGTATAATCATTTGTGTGTTTTTATATTTTACCCGATATCTTTAAAAATTTAAATTAACAA
>Ga0075464_10000018_pt1 | contig 56558 bp, 59 predicted proteins | sample DEB19_08_DNA_5_FD_75068 | JGI IMG/M metagenome (GOLD analysis project Ga0075464, IMG submission 75068) | Aqueous microbial communities from the Delaware River and Bay under freshwater to marine salinity gradient to study organic matter... | ecosystem: Environmental > Aquatic > Marine > Coastal ...
ACAGTAATATCATATACTTAGCTATTATGTTTACAATTAACTTAATATAAACTAACACGGAGCACATCATGTCACAACTATCAAAACTTCGCAAAGCTGATTTAATATCATTAGTTGAATCATTGCAAACACAGTTGACAGAGTTAACAGCAAAACCATCACCAGTTGTTGCAACAAACGCTAATACAATAAACAGCACAGTAAAAGCTTTTGATATTAATGTAAAAGAATTAGACGCTGCAAGAATCGATGCAATATGCACGATCATAAAGAAATACAGCGGATTATCTCTTACATTAAAAGGACAAGCTGGACACATAGACCTTATTAATGTTTACATTAAGAAAGGACCAAGACCAGCTAATTTAGTACTTGATTTCGTTACAAAAGTACTAAACATTAACGAAAAAGACATCACTTTACGTTAATACAATATAATAGCTAAGCATTAGACTTAGCTATTATTTTTAATAGTTCATTATTTATTCACAAACAAGGAGCACACCATGTACATACTAATTGCATTATTCGCATTCTTCTCACTGATATACATATGGAGGTTATATGTGGATATATTATAAGAAAATGTATTGGTGGTTAAGAAAGTAATAAAATGAAGATATTACTCAAAATATTAGACATTTTACCTGTAATACTATATTACATAATAACCACAATACTATTAATTATCGTTATTTTCCTCATAATTTGGTTCCAATTTGCAATATCAGTGTTACATTAACATACATAGCTAAGTTTAATAGACTTAGCTATTTTTTTTAATGTAATAACATTACATAAATCAACTAATTATATCACCAACTAAAAAGGATCACATCATGCAAATACTTGAGAAACGTCCTCCAAAAGCACCCAAAGCAATGTCTTTGTTTAGATTAGTATTTCCAAGTGGTGAAATACGCATGGGACATTACTATTCAGCAGAACAAGCATTAGGACACTTGCTGACATTACTAACAAAAGACAAACGAATCCTAAACCATCAGCAGTCATTTGTTAGACGTTGCAAAATCGTGATGAACGAAGGTAATTGGAATCAACAACTCGATGACTTTCTACTTTACTACCAAGAATTTGGAAAGCCAGAAGAACAATTCCGATTAGCATACGAATCATTCTCATTCCCATTTGTTGCTCAACTTGCAAAAACACTCGACGATGAACTATCGTTTTGGGTAGTTTGTGCAAGAAAAGATTACAACTACTTCAACTATTCTGCACTCATTGAACCAGACAATGAATGCAACGTCTAATAGTTACAAACAACAAACTAAACAAGCAACTACGGTATAAAAACCGTGGTTGCTTTTTAGTTTGCATGTACTTGTTTTTTTATTTTTGGTTGTTTTTTTATTTATTTTGGAATTAGCTATTAGATATGCTGATATAATTAGCACACAACAGAGTCAGCCTGTAATTAACAAAGTGTGCATACTTTCAAACTATATAAGGAGACTTACGATGAGAGTCAAACGACCCGTCCACGTATGGAGTCAATCTGAAATCGACAACTTCAAGCCATTAACAGCTGAAGATGTCACGAATGCAAACAACATAGTAATGCCGATTATCTTTCAGCATGCTACGTTTGACAAAACCGACCTAAAAGAAAAATTAGGAGATGCATTCGAATCTAATTTAGATGATCCATCCAAAGAATCGGACTACTTCTCAGCCTATGGCGTTCCTGATGTACTAGTGCCATGGAAAGGAAAGGATTACAGCCTTTTCGCATTCATTACAGCAGTCCGAGACAACCTAATCGCTCAGAATGAGATTAACAAACAACTTGGAAAAGCTGTTGACGAATCTTACTTTCTCGGTGGTGAAATAGGTTTGCCAAATGGTGCTATACTTAAGAATGCTCGACTCATCGCAACAACGAGTGGAGTCATCACATTTGCCGGAAGAGCAACATTCCCTACAGTAGCACGTTACAACAAAGTGGGTATGGTTACTCTGAAGAAGAAGCAAGTGGAATCACCGGTCACAGCTGCTTTAGCTGGACATGTAGAGAAACCAGCTTCAAATGTCGCACTATAATCGGCTGTACGTCATTAAGCCATAGCAATATTAACAGCTATGGCTTTATATTACTACACTATTATTTTTTGCGACGCTGTCGACCCAGCTGGACCAACGCTCATATTTATAAATCACTTTAAAGAGGTCACAACATGGCTAACAAACAAGCTGATCATAAGAATAAAGTTAAAGAGCTTAAGAAGGAAATCTTGGACGCACATAAAGATATAGAGCTTAAGAAACACCTAATCGAATATTATGAAAAAGCAATTCCCTCCAAAATAACGCCTATCATATTACCTGCCGCCAGTTCAAATGACAAGTCTGAACATGGAATAGTAATTGCACTATTATCTGACATACATTGTGAACATAAAATAACAAAAGCACAAACTGGTGGTATTAACTACTACAGTCCATTTGTATGCAGAGAACGATTAGCTAACTATGCTAATAACTTAGTTAAATTAACTAAAATGTTCAGAGCCCATATACAGCTTGATACATTAATATGGGGCTGGTTAGGAGATATGTTGCATGGCTTTATACACGAGGAATACTTAAGGACTAATGCCCTTACACCAATACAAGCAGCTTTATTCATTACAGAAGAACTCCGTAAAGTATTACGCTTTGTAATGGACAATGGAGGTTACAAGCAGATACGTATTGTGTGTAAGATAGGCAATCATTCAAGAACTACACAGAAAGTATATTCGGATGAAGAGGCTCTACACTCATACGAATGGGGAATCTATCAAACACTTGCCCATGAATTCCCTGGAATAGACTGGGTAATAGAAGAGTCATACTTTACTTATATGTCAGTGTATAATAAAGTATTAAGATTTCATCATGGACATGGTTTCAAGTACATGGGTGGAATAGGTGGTATACATATACCGTTACTACGTTATATTAGCAAAGTTAATAGACAACGTAGAGCAGATATGGATATTATAGGTCACTGGCACAGTAGAACATTTGATGCTACAGATGGATATCTTATTAACGGTAGTGTATGTGGAGTAGATCCATACTCTATCAGACTAGGATTTCCAATTGAACCACCGACTCAACAATTCCAAATATTGGATGCTAAGCGTGGTTTTACAATTAACGCGCCAATAATGGTGCTTTAGTAATAACTAAATGGAGAATAAACATGAGATTAGAAGATATTATCTCAATCGTTGCTTTGCTAATAGTGTTTATTACTTTTGCCCTTGTAACAATTATAGGTTTCATAGCCGTAAAGAGGTTCTTATTAGATTCTTTCGGTAAAGTTCGTAAAAGTGAGAGAGAAGCGTATACTGCTCTTTTATCATCACATGAAGCCAAATATCACAAGTATGCAGAGTATAAGCCTAAACAAGAAGACGCTAAGACCGTAATCTTGTAGCTACATCAATTGCCGCACTGAGGAGAGATAGTGTAACTCAAGGCTATACTCTCTATTTTTAAACAACAATACTAATCACTTTTTAAAAGGAGCCAATCATATGGACGAAGGTAAAAAAATCGCCGTATTATTCGATAAAAAAACAAATGCCATCAGTCTTACTTTCCTTGCGTTATCTATGGGGTGCCAGCTCCAAGATAACTTCTCGCGTAAACAATACGCAATTAACGATCCTACTATTGGAGTTATAGTAGCTGACGTTGCAGAACAAACAAGAATGCTCTTAATGGATATGCTTGATAAAAGCAAACCATTAACTCCAATTACATTAAACATTCAACTCTTTGATAGACCACTTGTTGCTAATCTTGGTATGCTAGGTCACTTAGGAGGCATGCCATCTGGAGGCCTTATTAATACATTAGCATTGGCATTCGGTCTTAACAAGAAATACGAACCATCTGAAGCTGGATTCATTAAGTTCGTAGAAGACACTCAGAATAAAATAGTTGACAAACCAGTTCATGGATTTGATTTCAACTATGGTTTCGTAAATGGTAGAGATGAAATGTATCCTCCGGGGATTATCGTTCTACCTGATACACCAGAAGAAACCGGTGATTCTAAAGGAACAATAGCCGGTAAAGGTAATGCTAGTCATACTAGACGTACAGTCGATAGTGACGGTAGAACCACACTAAGTTAGTGCTGTTTTCAGATACACATAACAGTACTTGACATTGTCTGTTCAATTTAGTATATTAGTATTATGAGAAAGTTTACAGTTAGACACGGTAATTTTGCTGGGGAACATGTTATCTACGATTCCATAGCTAGCGCCCGAGAACATGGAATTAAGGATATACAAGTTCCCTGGTATAATAATAATACAGTTACTGGTAGTTGGTGCCAAAGTGACGACGGATTTGTAGTCCAATGTCTCAACAGATATAAGTTGAAGAATAAGAAGCATATTAGTGGACAATACACTGATTGCTTTAGATTTCCTATGGGCACTGTATATGTTTATCATCGTAAAGATGGTACACTAAAAATCAAGAATCTGTATACAAATGTAACCACAACTAATAAGTCAGCTCTATCTGATGCTGGTATACTCGGCAAATATATGACAGCTAAAAAGCGTCTATTTGTCTCTTTTGTTGCAGATGGAATGAGTCCTTATCATGCTTACACACAAGCATTTCGTGAAGGATATCCATCAAATGTGTACATACAAACTAACAAATTATTAATGGACCCAATAGTGCGGAAGGCTCTTATGGAAGAAATGAAACCGATTATTACGAAGATTGATACTGCAGTAATGAAAAAGACTGGTTTGAATCTGTCTGATTATCTTGTAGACCAAATCGTATCAGTTATGACTGATTCAAAGGCTACAAACAGAGACAGACGGGAGAATATCAAACTAGCTTTAGCTTTATTTGGAGAACAACTTGGCTTGAAACCTCCGTCGCAATCTCTAAAAGAGAAGAAACGTGAGGTAGAAGATGCAGAATATGAAGTAGTAAGACCTCCTTCACTGGGTCCAATTTAATTAACTAAAAAGAGAAAACATTATGCAAATGCTATATGGCGTTCTGTTGTCTATAGCCGTTCTATTCTTTTTCATACTTGCAGTGTTATCGAAATACTGGTTAAAAGAACGTAAATATCCAGATATTCCAAAGATTGTCAAATCAAGCCATTATATATATGGTAGAGTACAATGGAGACAAAATCCTGTTAGATACTGGGTAGATCCAGTGTTAAATAGGAAAGAGTTTCAAATAATTAACTGGGATGAAGGTATTATTCGTTCTCCTAAAATACCACTAAAAGTAGGAGATATCATCGTAGTACAAGGAAGAAATAAGAAGGATATAGCACTAATGGTAATCTTTGACAATGGTAACTACACTTATGAAACAGCATTTATAGGAGTATACATCCATGAGTCAAAATAACGATCAAAATGTTGTAGGTATTAGATTAGTCATCGATCGAGATACACAAGAGTTCTGGTTATTTAAAGATGACAATACACCTGGATTGATACATGGTAAACTAGGAGCAACATCCTTTGATTACAATCCATCTAATTCACAGCATGAAGGACTATTTACTGGTCAACTAGAAGTAATTAATATTCCGTTTGAAATTACAAGGTTTGATCCCTTAAGAGTAACGGCTATATTAGCAACACTTCCCAGTGGTCCTGATATGCCAATCAATGAACAAAAAATCGAAAGTAAACCAATGAGTGAGAAAAAGTTCGAATACTTCGATCCCGAGACCCAAAGCAATATGACTAAACCACCAGCTGATCTATCAAGAAAGCATAAAAAGAAGTGGTTTAACGAACGTAAAGTTTGGCTTGGTGAGATAGAAGGAATACAAGGTAGACTTGCAGAAACTCAAAAAGATAAGCCAGCCTTACCTACAGTTACTCCTAAAATAGAGAATCTACCGGTTCCTAGTATAGAAGAAAACGATAAAAATGTTAAGGCTAAACAACCCGAAGAAGATGACAATAGTAAAGCCTCTGGTCTTAAAGTTGTAGAAATACAAAAAGATCTAGAAGAAGTTAAAGCTAGCTTACAAAATATTAAAGAATATCTTGGTGCTGGTAATAAACTTGGTAAGATTAAAGATGTTCCTGGAGGTTATTTTATCGGTAGATATTTTCCAGCTAAAGCTCAATATGCAATACTTCAAGTACCGGATCCTGTTGCTGAAATATTTGGTCAAAGTCTTTATCTCGTATTTGAAAAGAAGTCTGCAGCCGAATATATGATGAAAGCTTTATTAGATAACATTTCTAATAATGTAATTGTGGAAGGTACTTCTGTTTATGCAATTGATCTTTTAAAGGCATCAGAGTTAGAAGAAGGTGCTGCTATTATAACAAATGCTGCATCTTTCTTACAGCTTCTCTAGTGACAAGCATATTTTATTATGCAAATTCACTAGCGGCCGAGGGGTGGGCTACTACAAACAAGAGGGAGGAATGTAGTACCCGCCTTATTTTTTCATTTAAACTAGAGGATCACATGACATTAAGAGATTACATGATAGCTAATGGCTGTGTACCTAGTAAAATACGAAAGGTTCAATTTACCGGACATGTTGTTAGGCTAATTTCTGGAGTACAGAACAACGGTCTTCTTAAAAAATTACTTCCGGGAAAGTATTGGATTGAATCTATATCAAGATACGGTAACGATGAAGTCGTTTACTTCAAACTAGAATTAGTGAGAGATGTAAGCGATACACCACATCATACAGCAAGTTCAGCTGACTATCAAGAAATCTATATTTGTTCTGGAGATTTCGATAAAATAATGGTAGAACAAATTACATAAACAATTATTTAACTAAATTAAATGTAAATTATGAAACTGTTTACGATTGGCATAGACCCGGGCAGACATGGAGGGATAGTTTCTCTGACTAATGGTAAATTAACCACGATAGATGCAATGCCATCTTCAATCAAAGAGAAGTACGAGCTTTTCACTATGCTCGGGTTTCCCAATCTAATCAGAAAGGAATCAACAAATGTTTATATCGAACAAGTTCACAGCATGCCTTCAGACGGTTCAGTCGCTGCTTTTACTTTCGGTCATCATCTGGGGGTTCTCGATACCATTCTGGATCTGTTGGATATTGATCCAATTCGTGTCATTCCAACAAAATGGATGGATTATTTCCACCTTAAAAGGGATAAGACCACGAAAGAGACTAAGTATTCATATAAAAAGCGGATACTCGAACTGGCCAGATCCAAATGTATTCTGGTCCACAAGCAACAAATAACATTAGCCACATGTGATGCGTATCTTATCGCATTATATGGCTACAATCAACAACTAAAATTAAGAGGTTCCAATGTACAAGACTAAATTACGTAATGCACGAGAAAAAGCAGAAATGTGTCGTGCAGAAAAACGATTTGATGAAGCTTTAAGATGGAGAAGAGTAGCAGAGATTTACTTACACTTGCTGCAATGTCCTTATAGCCATAGTTATACAAGGCATGTAGAACGTTGTAGAAGTCTCCGAGATTAAAAAACAAAACTTATCACGATTCAATTAAAAGGAGAAAAATATTATGACACCACTCCAAGGATGGAGGAAAAAGACCATTGCAGAATTACGTGTAGAGACTGCAACTCAACTATTAAGAGATTTACATGTAATTGGTAAGCTCGATACACGAGTAGTTAACTCTATAAGTTCAGCTTGTAAAGTTGACGCTGCAGCAATTTGTTCTAAACAAGGAATAACATATGACAAGGGATAAATTATATATAAGAGGAGTTGCCTTTACCCCTCCCAATAGTAACCACGTTACTAAGACTAACTTATTTGAAGGCGTACTAAATCGTTGTCCCTGGAGAAGCGGACCAGACAAAAGAGAATGTAAAATTTCGGGAATCGGCTGTATGTATGGAATGTCAAGTTCAATTATACCTGAACAATGCCCTATTAAAAATGCAACTCTAATAGTTTCGATGAATACAACTCCTCTAGATGAACAAACAACTGATCACTATAATCAGCATCATCCCGATAATCCAATCAAAAAAATAAAATAATGGAGGATATATCAAGCTGCTAATATTATATTTTATGGCTGGTGCATTACTAGATATCCTGGCAACAATGGATGTACAAGCTGTAGCTAAAAATCAAGCCCTTAAATCAGCTAGCGTAAGCTGGATAGGAACAATAATAGCTTACGCTATGTTTTATAATATAATTACTGGTCCAGACTTTCTACTTGGCATTATAGTATATGCCAGTGGTGGATTTGCTGGAACTATGTTTATTATGCGACTAAAATCAATACAACATATACTTGAGAAGGGATTAACATGGATAGAAACTCAAACAATGATACCAGAAGAAGAAATTCTAAATCCCGACTTACATCATCCGAAGCTGTCGTCAGGAATCGTATCATCAGAACAAAATACGCTCAATTTATTTCCCTTGGAAACTGGTCAAGAGCAGATGCCAAACAACATCTCGCTGAACAGTGGGGAATCTCAATCAACACAATAAATGCTATTATTTATAGTAAACCAACATTTCCCTCGGGTACGAGAGGAAGGAGAAGTTATGGACTCAATTCTAAACGTAATAAGCTGGATAATCAACATCGGTCTGTTCATTTGGTTGATAGCTGCCCTATTTGTGGGAATAGTAGCTCCATGGTGGACAAAGCATGCTGAAGAGAATAACTTTGATGAAGATGAAGATGATCCAATACTTAAAAGGAAACAATTTAATAAAGGAGATACAAAGTGAAAACTGAAAGATCAATAGTACCGAGTTTATGGCTAGCCGTAATAGCCATAGGAGTAGGCTTGCTAATAGTAATATTATCATCTTTCTTCTATGGTTGTGATACAGCAAACGCTAACTATAAAATAAAATATGAACAAGAACGAGTACAGAGACTTAATGTAGAAGCTTCAAGAGATTCTTTAATTAACAGCATTACAGAATTATATTTAGTAGCCGATTCAATTAAACGGATTAGTTTAGAACGTGCAAGTTATATACTAGTACTGGAGAACCAATTGGCTACTTTTGATTCTATTCGTGATGCACAAACAATGGAGATGCTATATTCAATACAAGAGGGTGTAGATTCTCTAGTTGCACGATTAAGAAGTGGTAGACAATAACATTAAGTCAAAAAGAAAGGAAAAATATGAAACAAATAACCGTCATTCTAATACTCTTATGTAGTATATTTCTAATTGGTTGCGAAGGAAGAAGAGACGACAATAGATACATTATAGGACTCAAACTAGGTGATACTCTTGATGTCTCTATAAGTAATTTGGCAATAAAGGAATCTAACGATAACTATACTAAATATACTTATCGAGAATATGATATATTCCGAACTCCTATTAGGGACTATTACTTTACAGTTAATAAAAGAAATGTTATATTGTCTATATATTCAATACGAAAAGAACAATAAAAGAAAGAAGAGATATGAAACGAATGATAAAATTCAAAAATCTACCTAAAACTTCTGAACTTAAGAATATTCGCTTCAGAAATCCTCAAGATAAGAAGTTATACTGGTGGTATAGTCAATGGCAAATCTTTGATGATGAAGAAGATCATACTAAGCTCACTGGTATAGGTATCTGGGCTAAACGAGATCTAAATGATACACAAGTTTTCCCACTTACCTTTACACTTGAACAATTAGATAACTTATCAGTAATTAATACAATGGAAGGATCAAAATGAAACGTTTTAGTGCAATTTTAATAGCAATCATATTTACTATTGTATTCAATAGTTGTAGTGGTTGTGACTATTCAGAAGGAGAGAGAGTAGGTGTAGTTACAAAAATCTCCTACAAGGGTCTTATTTGGAAAACATGGGAAGGCGAAATGAATTTAGGTGGTTACAGAGCAGCTAGTAAAGGACGAGGTTTTGTCGCTAATTTATGGGAATTTAGCATTGAAGCCAATAATCCTAATCAAGAGAAGCTAGCTTTAATATTACAGAAAGCTATGATCGAAGGTAATCGTGTTAAGGTAACATATTACGATCGTGGTTTTGTACTAGGTTGCTGGCATTCCGCAACTAGTTATTGGATAACATCGGTAACTGTTATAGATGAACTAGATGACTCTAACTAAAATTCATGGACCATTATATTGGCGTTATTACAAAGCACCTCGTAAGAGGAAGCCGCGTATTAATGCCAATTTTTTTTCAAGGACCGGTAGATTAAAGAAAGGTTTAGAAGAAATGATATTAAAGAAAGAAGTTTATATTCCTATATGGGAAAGGTCTGAATGGTTAGCTTCCGTACCACCGCCAGTTTTCCTCCCAAAAGTTTCGAGGTTTTTGTTGATAAAAAGGAAATGGAAAGGATGTGTTACGAGTGTTGGTTTCCTCTTCTTTAGTAAATAATGAAGGATCTACTTTATATGGACAATCAATCAACCATAAGGCAACTTCTAGACTATCCGCACAATCATCGTGCGTGGACTTACCTAGATACTCCAACTGATATTCAAGCTTCTGAAGACCTGGAGCATGATATACCATACGAGTCTCATAATAACTTATTAGAGTATCAAAGATTCTCGTCGCCTTTTTGCCCTCTTGTGATCGCTGAGGTCTTGCCTCTATCTGAGTTCTATAATCTTTATTTTCCTGGAATACACGCCTCATCTCAGTTACGACAAGCGGTTCTGAACCCGCCACCCCTATCTTTATTTTGGAAGGATGGTATCGAAGCGCTAAACGAAATGCCTCATCTACCACGCCCACTTTTCGAAGATTAGTTCGATCTAAAATAACTCGGTTAATACGTAAGTCTCTTCCAGTATCATCCCTTACATCATCTCGTATACTCCACTTACCTATGGCTTGATGCAGTACTAATACGCGCATATCTGGTAGCATACCTACAACAGATATAACAGCGTCATCTGCACCCTCACCAGCTAAATCTATCCCAAATTCTATATTTAAATTACGCCATTCTTCTTCACCATTTAACTTAATCCAATTATAACCGTTTTCATATTTAAGTTCATATGGTTGTAATGTTTGAAAGAATTCTGCTCTAAATCTTTTATCTAATGGAGAGGTAGTTATGTGAAAGTATTCTTGGTATAAACCACTAGTACTTCTATTGAATACAGCTTCTTGCCATTTAATAGCTAATAGATATAAATCTATACGTTCAGGCCAAGCTAATCCCCAATCTTGTTGCTTCTGTACTTTATCAAAGTAATTACGTTGTTTTCTATTACGCTCATCTTTATCTTCTTCATCACTAAAGGGTATCCAACATGTACTGGTATCCCAATCTATTTTAGTATGAGCTGCAGTAAATTCATGGAACTTTTCTACGGGCATTACTGGAATCTTTTTATGTTTCCAGCGTGGATTGTTTTCTAGTTCTACTATAATGGTATCATCATGTAATATAGTTCCTAAAACAACTACTTTACCAGCTAAGTTGTCAACACTATTCATTACAGAATTGTTCCACCATTTCTTTATCTTGAGACGTCTGTCTTCGGAAACTGTATTATTTTCTGAGTAAATGTCGTCTGCAATAACAAGTGTAGGTCTAGAAACTCCCTTAACTTTCCCTCTAATTTGCTGACCTGTTCCAATACCTTGTACGAATGTTCCATTAATAGCATAGGCAGCACGGGTCCATTGTCCCGTAATTGAGTCAATTGCATCTTCGATAACATACTTATAGTAATACCGCAATCGTTCGCTAGTTTGGAAAGCATCGCGAATTCGAACAGTAAAGTCTTCTGCCGAACCTGCAGTTTCCGATATAATGACAATTGTTTTCTCTTTAATAGGGAACGTTCGGATCTCCCCATTTTGGGTAATTCGAATATCTTTACCGTTGTGGGCAATAACATACGATACAAAGAGGGTGTTAGCTGCAGTGCTTTTCGCACTTTCCCGAAATGAGATAAGTTCATAAAGCCGTTCATATTTATTCCTATAATCTGGATTGTATAAAGAAAGGAGATCATGAAATAACTCTTTATGAAATTTAGGAGTAGTGTTGAATGCAAACTCGGGTAGCATTTCATGACACCACTTCACAATACCAAGGTTATTTATGTCTGTATTATCTAACCACTCAGCTTCTTTAGCTTCTTTGTGGTGAACATAGCATAAACCCCCACTTACTGGGGGCTTATCGCATTTAGTACATTTTAAGAGTTCTGTTGCCACTGGCCACCTTGTAATACGAATGCATTAAAAATAGAATCCTCTTGCATTATAATTTTGTGAGATTAAAAATGGGTCCATGTCAGTTAAAGATAAAGCAGCATGCCATTTATATGCTATTGCTATTCTCATTGCATGGTTTATACGAAAGTTTACTTTCATTGGTGGTTGTTTTTTAAATACTTTATCCCATTTCTCTTGTGAGATATGTTCAAAAGTACTACGTATACCACTTCCAGTCCAAAAAGTATTATGCTCATTAAATGTATCCGGATTCATCGGATCTGCTTTTTCATATTCTGGCATTACTGAGCCTTAGGATTAACCTTTAAAGCGTTGATTTCTTCTTTTAGTGCCTGAATCTGAAGTTTAAGATCTTTATTTTCTCTGTCTACAGCTACTTTTTCTTTCCAATCAAGCTGACTCCAGAAATCTTTTCTAAGTATTTCAAGTTTAGCTTTAAGATAACGTTTAGTAACAAACATATTATTTTCTCTCTTTCTTAGTATTTATTAAGTCATAACGCATACCAGCCCATAAAGTACCGGGTAATAGTTTACGTCTTATCATTTCTTGGGTCCACATTAGCCCAAATACATTCCAGGCTACTGCAGCTAAGTGATCCTCTTCATCATATCCCTGAGTCCATTTATTTAAATGTCTAAAGGCTGAATCAACAAATCTACTGATTGGTATTCCTTTTTCCCAGTTTCTTTCAGAGTACTTTCTTGCACCATTCTCATAATGATCGGCCAACCGCTGAAGAGCATAGCCGGGGATAAGATCGAACCTACCCTTACCATCTTGAACGTCTCTTTTAGCACCTGTAGAATATACCTTCTTCTTTTTAGAGTCAATAACCTTGCCATATCTTTTTTTCTTTTTAATCGATGCTTTCATGGGAAACCTCTTTGTATTTATAATCTCGACCACGAGGGGTGACTAATCTAATACGCATCTTAAGTTCTTGGGCTAATTCTATTTCCTTTCTAACACCTATTGATTTATTCCAACCTTCAGTATCAATTATCCATAGTTCATCACATAATCTCAGTATATCTAGATCATCTGCATACCAATTATGATCGAATGGTAACTTGCCATACTTTTGGATAGGATGTGAGTGAGCAATAGGTGAGAATACGTTATATACACCTTTTAAGTGTATTTTAGCAGCACATTTAGCTGCAGTACGAAATCTCTTTTCTTTAACTTTACTGTCAACAGTCTGGTCATAAGGCCAACTATAAACAGAAGCTAAATAAACAAGTTTTCGTTTATCTGCTTTAACTGTTTCGGGAACTATCATATTAACTTTCTTTTAATTTTAGAAGATATGCGGGGGACCGTAGTCCCCAGCAATAGTTACTTACCAAATATACGCAAAACACCCCATAATGTCAAGCACGTAGCAATAGCTACTGTAGGAATCAAGACTTCTGGTTTCTCTATGAATGGTACATCTGTTTCTACCATTTGTGCTGGTAAATATATGGTATCCACTTCAAGAGGTTTTGGCTGAATTCTATATTCGATATTTGTATATGTAGCAATAGAGTCTTTTAGTTGCTCTATGTAAGTAGTAGCACGTATATTAACTATAGTGCCATCTTTAAGTGTATCTTTTACTTCTTCTTGTACCATTGTTTCTGGTATTTCGGGTACTTCTGAAGCAGAAGCTTGTTTGGGCTTACTTTTCTTCTTAGAACCTATATGTATACCAGAATCAGGGAGAGCAGGGATTGTACTATGCACTACCACAGTATCGCCACTAGGGCTTATTGGTTTATATACCGGACACTTATGTAGAGGTGACGGTACAAAGAGCCATGCTCCCACCGATATAATCAAAGCAAAGATAATTACCGTCCAATTTATATTCTTCATTATGCTATGTCTTCTGTATCAAAGTTAAAGTATAGCCTACTTTTCCAGCCTTTCAAGTACCTTTTACTTGATGGTCGTAGAATGGCTATCCAATTAAACCTGTTATTAATCAATTCTTGGAATTTCACGTATAACGCTCTAGGATCGCAGTGGTTGGCAGCTTCGATCGTAACGGGTCCTAAGTAGCCATCTACCTTGATCTTGCCACCTAGAGCACGTATAGCTCTCTGGAAGAGTTTTATAGCCTTGACTCGACCATTCAATACAGACATGTCAAATAGCTTAAAAGCTAGACGATTGTCTAGAATGGTATCCATTCCAGTATAGAAATCCTTATAATATAAAGCTACTGCATCATTAAATGTCAAAGCTTTAATATTTAAATGAGGGTAACTTCGTTTAGAAATACCCCACTTTGTTTCCCCTCCGGGATCAGAAGGATCATGAGTATAAGCACCAGATTTATCGCCACCTGTCTCGTGAGCAATTACCTGAGAGACCATCTGAAGAAATTTAGGCGAGTAATCGGGTTTTAATTTGTTGTCCATATCTACTCTTAATAAATTTATGTCCACCACCAACCATAACAAAAGCATAAGCCACCAGTTGCAGTGCTTCGCTCCATACAGCATAGCTTGGATTATTAGTTGGTATGACATGATCTGTTATAAAATATATAGCTAAGCCAATTAACAGTTTATAACCGTCAAGCTTTCGCCAAATATTAATTAACGACAACACCATCTTTAGGCATATCATCGTTAGCTTGTGGAACATTTCCATCTACCTTCTTTGTTTTATATTTGTTAATTACTAACCATATATCGAGGATAATGCTAAAAGCATCTTCAATTAATTCCTCGACTTTATCAGATTCTACGTCAAAGTTTTCTTTAACCCATACTTTTAAAGCTTCCGCTTCTTGAGCATTTGCTAACATAAATTCAACTGGTATCTGATCATAATCTTCTACAGCATCTTTTAATTTAAGTAGTGGATCTAAGAAAAGAGGAATATCACTTACTGTAATTTGTTTGTCAGCTACTGCACTTTCAATAGCTTTAACTAAAGCAAATACAAAAGTAAGTCCTTCTTGAGTTTCTTTAAACCCAACTACAAGTTTTTTGTTGCTATCGTCCATTTATTGCTCCTTATTTTGTGTTTTATTTTTCTCTATATGTGTTTCAAAGAGAGTTGTTAATTTAACTAATTTCTCAGTAAAACGCAAGTCCATCTGCGCTATTTGTGCCTTTAAGGCTTCAAATCTGTCTAAATAGTTGAATTTTAAATTATACATATCACTTTGTAACTGTATAACATCCTTCTCTAATTTCTTAATTTTGCCCCATAAAACAGCTGCAAGAGCATTTGAAATAATAAGTAGCAATGTCCAGCTGACACCTAATAAATCTATTTTTTCCATTAATGATAAACCCCATTCCAATAAAGATTATATTTAGCAGCTAGGTATTGAGCTACTTGAGTTATTTCAGCTAAAGTTTTATATCCTCTATAAGCTATTACTTCTGCAATACCAGCATCTATAACAGTTGCTCCAGCATATATAACTTGAAAAATCGCTGGATATTCATACCCAGTCCAAATAGTTTCCTTCTTGAAAGAATTATTAGCTGTCGTACTTGTAGTATCTCCAGAGACCACGATTCTACCAGTTAAGTTGTCACTTGACCACTGAAATACATGGATACCCCATTTACCTGATACTGAAGAATCACTTACAAAGTTACATCCTATTGTACCAGCATCATCTCTTACTAATAAATTTAACTTTTTAGGAGTACTATTATCAACTCGCATAAAGATTATTTCATTATCAGCAGAACCACCGTCTACTCCAGTTAAACCTTCATAATTAGCAGTAGTATTTAAGATGGAATCAACGAAGAATACAGTCCAGTTATTAAATTCTCCATAAGATAAGACGGTACTACTTAAACTGGATAGATAACTTGAAGTACCATTATTAGTATGTAAGAAATGAGGTTGACCTTTTAAAGTTGAAGCTGTTCCTAGACTTGTACTTGTACCATTAGCTAGCCAGGGATCTGGACTTATCGTAGTAGATATACCAGATGTATCTCCCCAAGCCCCAGCAGTCCATATTGTAGCTGGAGTTAACCAAGTAATAAGACTATCTAAACTAGAAGGAAGTATACCGCTAGGTACGGTAGTACTTGTCGAAGTAACTATTGCTTTCTTAAAGTATTTATAAGGTAAAAGGTTAGTTTCTTGAGCAAATACTATGGTACTACATAAAAGTATCGTTAGTATTAATTTCTTCATTATAAATATCTCAATCGTAATTTAATTGTTCCAGCAGTTTCGTATGGAAATAAAGCTGCACTTGCTTTCAACCTTATCCATATAGTCTCTTGTTCGTTATCTAATGCAAATGTACCCAGTAAACTAGCCATAATAGAATAGTCTAATGGTAAAGCTATACCTTGTGTGGAATCAATAAGAGCACCTATTAACACTGCATATACTGAATCATATCCAGCTTGAGCTTTAATATTAATCCATTTTTTAGGTACTTTATCACCTATTGCAACTTGGATTTCTATCTCTTTACTAGCTATACTGCAAGTATCTATAATTAGCATTGCAGGCACTAAACCATAATCCAGTCTAAGACTATCAGATAGTACAGCACCTTGTGCCATAGTAAATGTTTTAACATCGGGACTAATTGTTTGACTGTAGCCTGCAGCCATTCCCAATATCATTATTAAGGCTAAAAGTAATCGTTTCATTTTTTTCCTTTATTATTAATTATCTATCCCATGGGGGAGTAAAGTTATAATCTGACATCATATCCAAGAATGGTACCCAAGTCTTAGGAGATATAACATAACTAGGTCTATCTGCTGGTGCTATACCCTCACCATAAGTTTGTACCCAACGTCTACGTTGAGCTTTTACTATACGTTCTCGTTCTTCTAAAGTTACTAGTGAAGGAAAATCTTCTATGTCTACATCTAAGAATAAACCTTGCTGAGGATAACTTCCTCCTCCACCTCCCGGTGGAGAGTAACCCGTAATATTAATACCAAGTACCATCTTGTCTAACATTTCACTCCAGTCAGAAAGATTTAAATGAGGTTTTTCAATATCTGCTTCGAGTGTATTGTTCAAAAGACCTATTATAGTATTCCAGGTTTTATATAATATTTGAAGCTGACTATCGGGTCTTCCACGCATTATAAGTGTGGGTATATCCTCTTGATCAGAGTTGATAATAAGTCCTGATAATAATTTAGGGGTAACCCCTATTTGGAATAAAGTATCCCGTAACCACTGTTCAAAACTTTGCTTTAATTCTTCATCATCGTCATCATCTGGAGCAGTATAGAACGAACTGGCTATCACATTAACTAATCTATACATCCATTGTCCCATAAAGGGATCCGTCATATTCTGTATACCATTAAAGATTCTTACACCAGCATTGAAAATCATCATGCTAATTAATGTCTTTAACATTACAAGACGCATTACGTTAGTTTCCTCTAACTGTTTCTGAGGATCTCTTTGTTGGCTAATAGTTTGTAGGTTAGCATCTACAAGTTTGAAGGTACGTTTCCAAACTATTTCAGATCTCTTCATAAGCTTATAAAAGGGATGACCTTTAGATAAGCCAGCATTAATCCAATGTTCTTGAAGTTGTGCTATACCTTCCTTCCATAGTTGCATACCAGTCAAGAAAGAGTTGTTCTGATACTGAGTATATTGAGTAAGAACCTTACCAAGTTTAGTATGCGAAGCTGTCATCCTGAATGGCTTACCATAGTATGCATGTCTTAATTTTACTGCATTCAATCCTAACCATATAGCTTCGGCTTCATCATGTCCCTGATCTTTAGCGGTAAAATAACCAATATAAAATGCAGGCATACGTTCCCTTTCAGCCACACCTTGTAGACCAAGGCCATACCTACTTGCTAAGAACCTATCTCTACTAAGAGTAGCTGCTAATTTTAATGCATTAAATGGTGTACTTCTTTCTTTTTGAGCCATTCGTGAAAAGGCACCTTTATTCTTTAAAGCTTCTTCAGTTTTATTTTCGAATTCCTTCATTAACTTAAAGGTTCTAATTCTGATATCGTCATCTTTAGTACTATCTGTATTTAACATTGACTCTTTTTGCAATTTTGATAGTTCTTTGAGATATTTCATATAAGGAATACCCGCTTTTGCTGCCACAAATAGACGTGCAAGTTCTTTGAAAAAACCTTCTTTCTCTAAAGAACGAGATATTTCAAGATTACCAGCACTCAATGCTAACGCAGAACGGTTTTCTTTATTTAAGAATCCCATACCTGCTAATAAATTACGCCATTCACGTTCACTAGAACTAAGAGCAGCTATTTGTTCTGGTCTTAGATTCATATACTTATCAGCTTCTTTATGAGCCCGTTTAATTAACTTGCTATTATACCATGGGGCATCAATTCTATTATTTAGTTGTGCACCCACTAAGTTAGTGATGAATGCACGTGGTGCAGCCACAACCCCCAAATAAGCTAATCCTATAGCGGTTACCTGTAACTCAGCTGCTATACTTGTGATTCTATCTGCTATCTTGAATCCATAATATCTCCATTTATCCATTTTATTTCCCCACTCACCATCCATTTCTAGATTATTGTGATATTCACGAGCTTTATTGGACAAATATTCTATACTACCAGGTCTTAGATAACGTTTAACTTTAGTATTAACTATATTTCCGTCAAAATCTTTAGTATAAATATCACTTATTTTGTATATACCAGCTTCCCCTATCTTCGTTAATCTATTTATCATACCCTTATAGATTAATTTAGCTGCATCTAACTGAGTCATTTCAGCCCAGTCTTTTCGTTGAGCATCTTCATCAGAAAGGTAACCGTTTTCTAGTAGAGTACGAATAAGATAATAGTCTGTAGGTTGAGCTTGTATCATTTCTTGAATACCCTCACCTAAAGCCTCCATGTCTATATCCTCAAAACCACTAGCTTCCATTTTAGCGATACGTCTTTTTAACTTTCGTATTTGATTTTCTGTCTGTACTCTCATATTTGTTTCATCAACAAATAAATGTATCTCGCCTTTTTCTAAATCCACTTTTTCTACAGTACCCCATACTACTTGTTCACCAGATTCCACTGTATGGAGATGTTCATTCATAGTGAGTTTATTCTGTAAAAAGTGAATCTGCATACCCTTCTTAAGTTTTTGAATCTCAATATCTTTAGACTGTAATATTCTATTATCAATCTGATTAGCATACCACATTTTAGTATACTCTATCATAGCTGGAGTTTCACCTTGTAACCTAGCATTTGCTTGGTATAGTAACCAATCAGAATACTTTAAGTCATTTGTAACGCCCTGTATCAGTCTATTAATGTAATCGAAGAATACTTTAGGATTATCCTTAATATAATCATCTGCATCCTCTAATTTTCTTTTTAAGAAGTTAGTTATTACATAAGTACCGGCATTACCAACCTGTAATTCATTGAATTTATGTTGTAGCTTGCTATACCATAACTGCTGATAAACTTTGTATTTTCTTTTACCCTCTGCTTCTAAAACTGGATCTGGATTTACATATCCTATTTTTCTTCGTGCAATATCATCGAGATCAATTTCAGCTAATTTAGGATTAGCCTTAGGATTGTTTTCTTTAGCTAAAGCGTTATGATATCGTATATCAGAATCCAATGCTTCTTTTACATCTTGCTCATATTGCTTATAAAATCTAGCTCTATGAAATGAAACAGGAAAAGCATGAGGGAGATAAGCTCCATTCATTGCTTCAATAGATTTTAAATATTGTTTATAACGTTCTCTTAAAGCAGTGAGTTGTCCTAATGATTCAGCATCATGTCTATTATATGCTTCAGCAATGGACTGATTGATATAATTATACACAGAGTTCATTAGTGTAGGAACCTTAACATCAAAAAGCTCACGCAATTGTAAAGCTGCCATAATAATAATACGATCTTGACCTGATAAGTTGTAATACTTATTACGAATCAAATGTGCAATATTCTTATATTCTAAAGCACCCCTACCTGACTTGTGTAAGGCAGTAGACATATCTAAGATTACACCATTTTTAAATCTTAAATGTTCTCCACCTTTTCTTCGTGTCTTTGATAGATTCTCAGCAAGATCCCATACAGTTTCTCTAAGTAATGCTATATCATTAATATTAACACCTTGGGGATCCCACTCTTCAATTGCTTTTCTAAGTTCTTGAGTTAGAGGATCATTTGTTAAGTGTACAGCATCTAACCAACTAGTACGTAACTTAGGATCAATTAACAATTTTAATATAGTATCATGAGTAATAACATGAGATTCGAACTCTGATTGCACTTTCAATAATTCAGTATCTATTGCTCTTGATTTAGCAATTGCTAATGTAGATAACCCATAGGCATCCCAGTTAAAAGTAGGAACTAATCGTTGTGAATTAATTAATTCCTTAGCCGTAAATACTACTGCTCCTTTAGTTGGATGAAAAGTATAACCCACAGCTTGTGTATCTGCCGGATTAAGAATCATTAACTTTCGCTCGTTCATAGGTCCGTGTACATCGTAAGTACTTAAAGCTGTTTTACTCTTAATCCAAGCTTTATCTAACTTACTGTTAACTTTATCTAACGATTTTGCTATTGCCCTAAACTTTTTATAAGTTGTATAAAGTCTACCTATATTCTTACCCATTCTAAGTTCAGCAACACTAGGTGCTTTAATAGCTTCTTTAAGTGTTGCCAACTCATCATTGGTAGTTCTAATAGTTTCTAATGCTGAAGCTAATTTAATAGGATCTATCTTACTATATTTAGCATCGAAATCTTTGTTACTTAATTGTTTTAAATCCTTAATTACTTGGTTTAATGGTGCTCTAAAGAAATTAAGTCCTCTTGCCATACGGATTGATTTTGACCATGCCTCTAACGCTTTTACGCCTTCAGCATATCCATCTTTACCCTTTATAAGCTTCATGAAGTCTTTTTTAGTATCAGCTAATTCTCTTAGACTTTGAATATCTGATTGGAAAAGTTCTAATACTTGTCTTGCACTAAGACTTTCCTTATTTAGTACTGGTTTAGGAGCGAACTTACCATATGTTTGCTTCTGTATGTTTTCGGATTGTTTGGTAGGATCTGTTAATGAATAGTTTTCATCTACTTCATTAAAGTCTACGTCCATCATGTCAGCAGAACTTTCAATAAAGTCTTTTGCTAGTGCATTTTGAATTGATTCTAACTTACGAACATTTACTGTATTCTTTACTTGTCTATTATACTCTTGCATATAAGCATTGAAAAGATCTGGTTCAAAGTAAGACAATAATTCATGCATAATCTCATTACTTGAGAAATCTAACGGACGTTTATCGGTCCACTCTCTTCTATTAATAATTAAGTTCTGTCCTCTTTGATCACGTATACCAGCATCACCAGCTTGTCCCATTAATGAAATCCAGAAACCCTCTATATCACTACGATTGAACTTATGTCTTCTTCTATTACCGTATAGTTCTTCTTTTAAAAATAATTTAAGAATTGAAATACGGTTATAGATATTAATACTATCGGATAAACGTAATATCTTGTTAAGTTCTAATCTATTCTTAGTACCTTGACGTTCATTTTTATTATCTGTTGGATTCTCAATGCCTTCCCAAAAACCATTACGTTCGGTTAATAACCGATATATTAAGCCTTGAGAACTCTCGGGATGTAATTGAGCTGCTTTAAAAAGTTCAACATGAGTCCATGTTTCACCTTCATGAGTAATATAAAGCAAACCATTACTACCTAGTCTTAGCTCAACTTCAATTGGCTTTTCTGCATTAAAAGTATCTGGTACAGATAATAAAATCGTTTGACCAGCAGAACCTTGTTTATAGCGTGTTTCTTTGGTTTCAAATGGAGACTTAATGGTAGATTGTCTTAGTATAGCCTTCATTAATAAAGGATAGGCCACTTGTTTACCATGTCTATTGTTTAGAACCATAAAACTTGGTTCGGCTAAAATCCATTCCTTAGTTTTTGGATCTCTAGTTTTAGTAACATCCATCTCTTGTCTAGCTGCTAATAAAGATATTACTTCATCTCTTATACCAGCTAACCATTGACCTCGATCTGCATGTTTCAATTTCTCTACATCATATGTATCGCGTCTACCTTGTACATAATCTAACTGAGCACATAACATATCAAGTAATATAGCATATTTTGTTACACCATAATTACTTACACCCTTCTCGTCTTCACGACTAAAATCAGAAGGATATTCTTTACCAATAGTAGATTTTATTGCAACGAAAGCAGCTATATCTTCTTCTAGTTGATCCCTAAAAGCTATAGGAGCATTGGCTTTTAACATTGATAATAGTGCCGGATTATATAATATGTAATCTACTTTATCATGATCAGTCTTTAATGTTCTCCATTGTTCTGCAAACTCACTATTCTTTTCTCCGAACTGATTCTTCCAGTCGGGTGGTAAAAACTGAGTATAGCGATATTTCCAAATTCTTCCTTGTTTCCTAAAGACCTGATGGAAACCTAGTCCCTTCATAATATTAACGGCTATACGTTGAGTAGCTGTCTGAGGTACTTTCGTAAATTTCTGAACATGTTCAACGGGTTTTACTGTTTTAGAATGATCTTTTGAATCTCTTCCTAGTAAATCCTCATACCATATAGTAGAAAGATAATCGTGATTTTTAAATAAAGTAAAACTAGTATTCATTTGATCAATTAACCAATTCTGATAAGTAGTACCTGGCATCATCATTTGAGTAGTATCAAAATTAAGAAGAGTATTGAATAATGGATATTTTCTAATATCACCTACATAAATATTTTCAATAAATGGCTTTAAAAATTCCTTACGAGTATTGATAGCTTTTTGACGATCAAGATAGTAATCACTCTTTGTAGATATTTTTGTAGCTAAATAATTTAAATTGTCATCTAGTGACTTAAAATATAGATCCCGTAATGTCTCTCTTGCTAACTGAGTATTACTTCCTAGTAATTTTAATATATTCTGAACATACAAAATTTGCTGTTTTAATTCATAATAATCTAATCTACTTGCACTTACATCCTGTAATTTAGTTAATGCTAAGGCGGGTCGGATTAACCAATGCATAAAAGCACCAACGCTTTTAGCAGCGCCTTCATCAAGATTTGGGAGATTAAACGTAAGTTCAAATAATCTCTTCTGATATTCTGGAGTACGAGGATCAGAATTATATGCTAGTTTACTTGTCTGTCCAGGAAAATCTACAGAGAAGTTTGTATCTATAAGATGGAAAGTATGTACCTGGAACCATTTGTCATGATTTACAGTATATTTAGTTCCCGTACCATCAGTTGTCTCAAAATTGATAGCAGATAATGCTGTGTGCTGCAATCGTTCACCAATAATAGCTTTAGGATCTACCATATAAGCTTCATCAATAAACTGAAAGTCTTTACCAAGTAATTGAAAACTACGTTGAGTACTTTCAGCAGCTTTACGTGGTCCCATAAGAGCAATACAATAAGCTTCTCTTACTTCTTTACTAGAAAATACAGTGTCTTCATTAACTGGAATCTCTTGATTACTATTCTCTTTATAAGGAACTATACCTTTTTCATCTAATACTTTTTTAACAACTTCAGCCGTCTTTCTTTTATAAATTGCTTTTGATTTCTCTTGACTCCACCATAGAGTTTCATAACTTCTAGGAGACCAGTAAGAAGCATCGTATGGTACCAGAGAAATACTATCAATATCAAAGTCTTTACCAACTAAAGTCTGTATATATTCAGAATTAAACGTTACAGCTCCCTCGCTCATTGCATAATCGGGTACTATGGCTGCAACCTTTACTGCATAAATACCTAATGGAGAATCAGTAGGAGTAATTACAGCAAGTAATTTATCGCCAGGTTTTAAACCTAGTTCAATAGCTTTGGATTTACTTAAATAGGACCAACCATCGTTTAGCATACCAGTGACAGGATTAATTATACCTTTCTCTAAAGAAGGTTTACCATCCTTTGTAACTTGTTTACCCCAGATCTTTTCCTCAGCATATTTTCTTACAGCTGGAGTCCAGTCTATAAGTTGTGATATATACTTTGCATTCTTTAATTGATTAGCACGTTCACCACCTTCAGCACCCATTTCCGAACCCATCATATTGATTCGTTTCATGATGACTTCTCGTGCATTTTGAAGATCACGTTTGCCTTTTATACCCTTACGTCTCATCCAATCTTCTGTTCTTTGTAGAGATCGATATTGTGAAACTAAGGAACGTAGTTCTCTTTCAGGAAACATCTCCGTGAGGATGGCTCCGGATTTTACATCATCTAAATCATTTAACAATAATTCAGCTTGATTACGTAACTCGGTAAGTGGTTTAATTCCAGCTTCTTGATCTAGAGCTCCCATATCAAAACGTAAAGCAGAACGTCCACCAGGTATGAAACTTTGTAATAGTCTATCGATTGGTTTAACAAGTCTATCTCGTAGTGCTTTGGCTACTGACGGAACTGTGATTAAATTACCAAAATCTCCAGCTAGCACTTCTTTATTAATATCTTTTAGATGCCCATAAGTATTAGCAAGTTGCTGTTCTCTCTCCCCTTGGGGATTCTCCAGAAGCTCTACAAATGTATCAAGTAATGCATCGGGTTCTAGTGATTTCTTCAAATCTTGTACTGCCAGTAGAGCAGATTTTTCACCTAATTCTATTAGAATATCAGATGCAGAATATTTACTATGTAGTAACTTTTTAATTTCTTGATATACTGGATTGCTCTCTACTATACCAGAACCATTAGTTATTTGTTTAAATGCACCCGCAAATGTAGAGTGACTATTCTCTTCTTTAACCCTATCGAATCTACTTAATACAAGTTTATGAATTAGATTATCTGGTATAGTTTTACCTGGAGTATAATAATCAGAAAACTTAACATGTTTAATTTGTATGCTACCATCTTCATTAGTTAATTTACCAGATAACTTTACCGCATCTTTAGTAGAAAGAATAGCAATACCATTCTGTTTCATCCATTTGCCCAAGATACTATTCTTACTGATACCATGCATGGCATGTTTTATGAATAATGGTTCCTCTCCACTTATAGATGAATAAAAATTCTTAAAGGTTCCACTTTTAGTTAAACCAAAAGCTTCTGTATAAATAGTATCAAACTCATCTATCAGGTATATAGAAGCTCCATCAAGTCTAGATGTACCTAGTTCATTACGTATTAACTGAACTACAGATATTGTATGTTCTGTTTCAGTAGGATCACCTTCTAACTTATAAGTAATAGTTCCGTCATCATTAGGATCAATCATTACCATATTAAGTATGACTTCATTTCCGTCTACTTTAATGCCAGTTAGCGGACGACCTTTCGTACGTTCCATTAATTTGTTTACATCTATACTCGCTTTTTCTCTTCGTATTAAAAACTTAGAACCTCTCTTAAAGAGTTTGTTGAGATCTTCTCCTATAATCTCACTCTTAACTGGAACTATATTCTTATTTTCGTTCTCGCCAAATGATCCTCCAGCATAAAGTTCTTCAAATACCATACGTAAGGTATTCCCTCGTTGCATAGCTATTGAGACATTTTTCCATGCACTGGATGGTAATTTTAATGTACCAGAATACCACTGTCTAATATGTTCTAGGGCACGATTAACTTTAACTTGAACTGCACCATTATCTACTTTAGGTATAGCAATAATAGGTAATGTATCTCGTTGTCCAAAACTACCAACATAGATGTAAGTATAATCAGGATCTATATCTTCCGAAGATAATAACGTAGCAAGATTATCTGTTATTGGTTGTGGATCACTACGATCAAAACCTAAAGAATGGTTATCTAACGTTTTAAGTTTAGCTCCTTGCTTTCCTTTGGGTTGCCCTTCTTGATATAAATCAAACCCACTAAGAAAGTGTATTTGTGCTTTTTCCCAGTCTTCTTTAAGACCTAATATCTCATTAACGGTGTTTATAAAACTCTCCAATACAATAGGAGGTTTCATAAACTTAGTAGTTTGGCTAGCTTCACTTTCATTAATTAAACGTTGTACTGCTATTTGTTTACCTTCAGATGGATCAAACTGCCAGTTAACGCTTAAACGTTTAACCACCTTTCGTTCCATGGTTCTTGCTGTTCGGAATAGACTGGCAAGTACACGATCACGAAAGATATCTTTAGGTAATGTCGAATGACTTTTAGTTGCAATTGTATTAAGCTTACGGGTAATAGCGTAGTTAGACTGTGCATCTAATTTGTCTACCCATTCCATAAAGCTAGTAATATTGGGAAGTAATTTAGTACTCGCTATAAAGTCTTCTAAAGTTACATCTGTATTACTTTTATCTAAGGTATTGATAGCTACTAAATCTGCTAATATAGATTCCTGTAACATCTTGTCAACGACTGTATCTGGATCAATACTTTCTTCTTCTTGTTGATTTTCATCAAGTAATGGTACTACATCTTCTGTAGTTAAATCGGGAGGAGCGGTATCAGTAAAGTTATTATTTTGTTCTCGTGCAATCCTTGCACCAGCTACGGTAAGTTCACCTTTTCTCGCAGTATGAAAGTCAGCAAGATTACCACCATGCCGTTCTAATAGATGCAGAGCATAATCCAAAAGAGTATCGTCAGCCTTTTCGTCTATTGTGCTCCATAGTTTTTTAAGTGACTGTAGTATTGATCTCCAACCATGCTGTTCTTTTGTAACAGGTTTAGCAGCTTTTAAGGCTGGCATTCTAGATAATAAGTATTTTACAATATCTGTATCAGCATATAAACCAGAGACAAATTCATCTATATTAGGTACTACCTTTACACTGATTACTTTACCAGTAGCATCCCGTACTGGTATTGACAATTGAAAGATTGATTTAAGTTTCTGGTTATGTTCTTTTTTGAATTGTTTTAATTCTTCTAAGCTGCCAGTCCATAACCCTTTTTGTTTTGCAAGATATGGATTATTGAGTACAAACTCTACTTGTTTAATAATGGCTGCAGCATCATGTACAAAATATCTAGCTTCTTCACTTCGGTTCCTAATAAATTCAGAAGTCAGTGCATGTAATGCTTCGTGTAAGAAAGTCCTTGTAACGTCATAGCTATCAGTTCTAATGGGTTGCATGGAATTAATTACCATTCTAGGTCCACCATGCATAGTATCAATAAACTTTCCCTTTATACCAACACCTAAATCTTCAACGGTAGTCTCCATATCACCTACATGTTGACCCACCCAAGCAAGTAATCCCCTAAGATCATCTGGTATCAATTGTTTGCTGTCTAAATAGGCAAACATCTCGTAAAACTTTTTGCCTTGATATTGTCCTAAAAAATCATTATATTTGGGGCCTGTCCCCTCAACAGAGGGAGTACTAGGAAATAAATCAACATCTTGTTCTGCAAGACCCTGTGAAACGGTTTCTCCTGGTTTTCCCGTAGCAGCTGCAGCTTCTTCTCTATTATAGAATTTACCTTCTGCATCTATAAAACCATATACGAAACTTTCTTTATCTGCAAGATCATTAAGATTATATTCTGTCCATATATCTGCATGTATTTGTCCTGGTGCACCTACGTATAATTGGTCATTGTACTTTATAGCTGGAGCATACATAGCAACACGTTGTTCTAGTGAAGTTTCATCTAATTGATTAAGTTGACTTGGACCTCTATGGAATTCTGTATGTAGTTGCTCGTAAGAGCTACCTATCTTTCTACCATAAAATTCATAAAAAATACCCTTTACAACAGTTAGATCGGAAGGATCTAAATCTTTTAGCAATGCTTTTTGTTTCATATTCTGCCATTGCTTTACGGCAGCTTCCTGTACTAACTTCTCTATACCGAGTTCTCTTAGTTTATTAAATACCTTGGGAGTATTCATTAATGCATGACGATAGTCTGCTAGATCTACGCGATCCATTTCCATCGTTTCCATCCACTCGGGTCTTAATAGACTATCATTCACCTCAGATATAACAGATTCAAGCATGGCATTTGATAATTCATCCAATTCATTGTATTCATGATTAGGATTAATAGCATCTAATATTTCACTAACATCTTCGTGACTAGTTCCAAAATAATTATTAACGGTATTCTTAATATTATCTTCTTCAGTTTGAGAGAATTCTTCAATTTCTTTTCTACCTATATGTTGTTGTAAAGCATCAGAGGTAGCTTGTTTGATAGTATCATCCAATACTTTTCTTTGTTCTTTAGTAATACTACTCTGCAATTCTTTTGCTTGCTTAATTACAGATTCTGCATAATTAGTATTAATATCTGGATGTAAAGATTGAATGATTTGATAACCCTTTTCTCCATAGTTATTTGCTATTCCCGTCATAACATCTGCAAGAAAAGCATTTTTTTGTTCTAGGGGTATAGATTTACTATCTGCAAATACATTATCTAATTGTTTCATTAAACCTAGTTGTGTACCTGCTATAACAGCTGCACTAGTACTAGCTTCACTAAAATCTTTAATTTCACGATCATTCATTTGATAAGCTGGATGAACTTTCTCAAGTTGCTGTACCGTTTCGTTACCATCTGTTGCATTAAAGAAAATCTTTGATTCCTCTTTACCTTGCTGCAGAACATGTTCTAAACCAGTGCTCTCTTCATCCTTTAACTGTTCAGTTACTTTTGCTCTAGTATTGGTAACTTCTGACTTTACAGCATCCATGCCTTTAATATATTCATCGGCAGTTCTGCCTTTAATAATAGGTTGATCATTTGACCCTACATTAGCAAAGAGTCCCATACCATTTTGTATGTCATCAGACTTCTTTGTTTGAGTCTTCTCATAACTCATTGATTTTAAACGATTTGCAACTGCATCTTTTAAGGCTGGTTCTTGAATAGCAACTTTAGCAAGTTCAAGTTCTTCTTTAGTGATTTCACCCTTCTTCTCTAGATTTTCTAATTCCTCTATGGGTTTTCTTGAAAAGATCTCATTCATCCCCATTGTATGGCCTAAGACTTCACCAGTAACAGCTTCAACGATTAAGTTATTAAGAGCTCCTTTTCTTACTTCAGGAGTCTCACCCATTAGTATCCAGTAAGCACTTTGCCTTGATTCGGGATCTGTCATATCGTTGGCTACGTCAGTGAATTGTTCTGTAATGGTCTCTGTTCCAGTTCCTAAAGTACTTTTCTTAATAAAGTTTTTACTTAGATTATACCAAGCTTGACCTTCTAATTTCATTAACTTCTTTAAACCAACAGAACCCAATTTAAGTTCAGGTAACATACCTTCCGAAAAACCCTCAGAAGCAGCACTAATATTTTCTTTAACAAAATATTTAGCCGCTGTATTCCAATAGTCTTGCCAATCTAATTTCTCACCAGCATCATTACGTTTCTTGAGTTCTTTTACAGTTTCGTTTGTAGCTCGTATGTTAGCTCCTGGTCCAAATAATTTCCACGATTGCTTACCTAGCTCTATAGAATTTCGGTATAATTGGGGAACGTAATGAGCCATACCTTCCCTGAAACCTTTAGCAGTTGCCCACTTAATACCGTCTTTAGTTATCCATCCAATACCCTCGATACCCACAAATTGCAATTCACCCATTATCATTAATGAGTTACCAATGGCTGAAACTGAGTTCTCTAGAATTTCTGTCTTGTCTCTATTTTTCTGCCATTGCAAAGCTTCTTCGGGAGTAAAGTATTTATTCTTTACTAATTGCTTTAAATCATCACTTGTTAAGTTATCAGATTGAATGTCTGTTCCAGAAAGTAAACTAAGGTTCTGGGGTAAGATATCATTGGCACCTCTTTTAACTGCTTCCCAACTTTGATTACCATAGACTTGATTTAGACCTTCTTGAATTTTCTCTCGAATTTTCTCTCGTCGTTTAATATTCTCTGTTTTTAGTCCTTCACTCGTTGCCGTAGCATCGGGTGGTTCAGTAGTAGGAGTCAAGAAACTATTCAAGAAACTATTCTTATCAATAGTTTGTATACTCGTAGGAATAGTCATTGTGAGAGGATTCTGTTTCTCTATTTCAGTAAATCTTTTGGGGATATTACTAGCATCATTAAACTTATTTCTATTGTCTTCTTTTTGTAAGAATCCAACAGCAGTAGCTAAGCGTACAAGATCCTTACCAACAAACATTGTTAAAGGAGCAAGCCAACTTACTTGACTTCCATCTTTATCATGTTCTATAATAGGCTTACCTGGTGTAGTGTTGGTTACAGGTTCAGTACTCTTTACCTTATCTTTAACCTTTAGTCGTTCTTCACGATCCTTGGCTTGTTGTAAGGCCTCTTCTTCACTCATTAAGGGAGTCGGTGATATAACTTTAGGATCTACCTGTGTAGATTGGTTAGGATCATTAGGCATAATATATTTCTCGTTAAATAATTATTTAGTTGGAAAATAATTCACAACTGATTGGGGTATATAGCTATCTCTGAATTGTGCCATAAGATAAGTCTTAGTAGCATCACTTGCATTTTGCCACCATGTTCTCCATTGGTCGTCATTCATATCCTTAAAATCAATGGCTCCACTTTTAGGATTACCAGGATCTTTAGGAAGTCTATAGAACTCCTTAGCATCAATATCCAATTGGTTGCCCTTCTTTAATGTAGTATATATATCGGCAACCTGTTTTTTAAAAGCTTCAGCTATTTGAAAGTTAGTTACAGGAGGATAGGTTCCTGACTCTAATTTAGGTTTTGATGGATCTTGCCATCTATTTTCAAAAGGATTAACCTTAGAACCTTTATTAACAACTCCTAATGCATTATCGATAACATTGTAAACATTATCATATTGCTGTTTATATTGAAAACCATATTTATATTTATAAGCCTCTACATTACCAGTTGTTAATCCAGCATCTTGACCAGTTTCTACATTCTTTAACTGTTCTTTTAATATTTTGATTTGTTTGAGTTTATCCCAAGCTTTATTCTTTGTAGTTTGATCAAATTTATCTAGTTTCTTACTCATTTTTGTACCAAGTTTATCGCTACTTTCGACAGCAATAAACCTATCAAAACCAGTAGTCCAGTCTTCTTTAGAAGTTTTAAAATTATCTTTATCTACTAGAGTTCCAAATTCACGTGATGCATTTTCAATAGAGGCTTTAAGATTATCCATCTTACGTTTAGTTTCGTCACCAGCTGTAGTAGAAGTTTTAAAAGCATTTGCTCCACTATCCCAGTGTCTTTCTCCATCCGGAGTTGTATAGAAATAACCATCAACACCGGGTACCTCCTTTAATGGAAATACCATACCATTCTGTTCTATACTAAGAGGACTAGTACGCATCTTTTCAAATTGATTGTCAGTCTTACTTTTATCATATCTAGCATCAATTGCTTTCTTACCTGCATATACAGAAAGTTCTGTTTGCATTTCAACTTGTCTATTTTTGATTAGTTCTTTATCAATTATTTTACCTTTAATATCTTTTTTTACTAGCCATGTACCAGCTGCATCTTCTTGTTCAAACTTATAATCTCCTGCAAGATATGTACTGACAAAGTTACCGGCATTCTTAGCTCCCATACCATTAATATCAACTTGATTACGTGTTAACTGATTTAGTCCTTCAGCATAAGCCTTATCTTCTGCCGCTGTCTTTTTCTGTTCTTGGAAATCAAGTGCAGATTTATAAGAACTTTGAATGATAGGAACAGTTTCTTGTGCTACATCTAGACCAGTTACATCACGCATCAAACCAAAAGTTTTTTGACGTATATCATCAGGAGTAGCATCAGGACCAAGATCTTGGTAAACCTTCCCTATCTTATTAATGGCAAGATTTACTTTCGCATCCTTAAGTTGAGCTTCTTTATTTTTATTCTCTTGGCTTAAGAAGTTAGAGAATTGAAGCATCGATTGTAAAATTTCATTAGGCATTAGTAGCTTCTCCCTCTATTCTGAAGCATAAAGAGCTGTTTTTTATATGCTGTAAATGGATTATAATTACTAGGTTGATTTATATATTGAAGCCATGATGGCATAGCGTTATCTTGTGTTTGTTTTGTTGATGGCGTAGTACCCAAATCAGTATTTAAGATCGTCTTTAAAGCTGAGGGATTTTCATTTAAAAATTCTGCACTAGGATAATTATTTGCAACTGTATTCTGAACTGATGGATTTAACGTCTGATCAGTTGGAAATGAAGTTTGTGTTCCTAATGTCTTTAAATTATCTAATGCTTCCAGAGTCCCCGCTAAGTTAGCTACCGACATTCCCATTTGCGCTCCGCCTAAAGCACCACTTACGAATGCACCAGCTGTATTTGTAACTGGAACTTGAGCTTCTATTTGAGCTTCTTTATTTCTTATATCAAGGTTATTACGTTGAACCTGTAAACGTTGCTCACTAAGACTTCTTAATTTATCGGCTTCCATTGCTCCCGCAACTGCACCGCTAACGACATTAGCGTTGGCAATACCTCTGCTACGAAGAGCTGTACTATTAAGCGTACTAGTCAACCTACTATTAAATAATCTCTCTGTATTATTTAACATAAGATTAAGTTCACCCTCGCCTATAAGACCCTGTTCTAAAATCTGTCGTGCTTTATCAGCACGTTCTCTATTTTTACGTTGCTCTTCACTAGCTCCAAGTAAGTTATTAATACCTCCAAAGAGTGCACCACCTACCGTTAAAATTGTCATTGGATCCATATTTATTCCTTATACTGCTGTTAAAGTAAACTCATAGAGCTTACCATTAATCTTTATTTGAGCTTTTTCGGTACCATCATCTGCTGTAAAGATATGCATTTTATTTTCTGGCATAGTTTTAAGAGATGGTTTACCAGCTACAATACTCTTCTGTTTAGAGGCTTCTTCTCTTACCTCGGTTAAACTTTTATTAATTTTAAGTACTTCTTGGTCTTCTTTTTTATCATGTTTAAATAGTTTTTTATCCATTTCTATATCGTCTATTTAGTAAAGAAAAATCTGGTTCGATGCTATAAATTATGGTACCAGCCGTTAAACATGTAATATATAATTTTAATTTTTGAAATGCTTTACGATGAATAAGCGGCATGTAGATTCTAGAAAATCCTCTACTCGATCTTGTGGGAGCTGTTAATGTTATTTGTAGTATACCATCATAGTATATACCAATTGTAAATGCTCCTTTATAGTCACAGTCAAGATAATTAATTAATTTATCTACTGATATTTCTCCTAGTGCTGAGTTATTAGTTATAAGATATCCATTGATTACTGTGGTATTCGTTGTGTCCCTTGTATACCATACTGCTTGAAATAGATAAGATGGATAACCTTCAAAGTCATACATTATTTCTGAGATCGCACCAGAGAATGGAGTATAGAGATAATACCTCTCCCACTTCTGTAAATCAAACCTATAACGCCAGAGAAAAATGTTACTAGTATCATACCAATAGTAGAGATGATGTAAATAAGGATTGTAGCTAATATTACCATTAGTATAATTGGCTTTGACGTAATCTTGTATTGGGAGGGAAAGGTCAGTTTTATCATATCCGTTAGTAAAGAATATTCCGTTAATAGTATGGAGAATCACTCCTCCTTGTATTTCTTGTACGTCATTACGATCTCGTACTCCATACTCAATCGTATCGTGTAAGGTATAAGTAGCGATACCGTTAGATTCACTTACTTGTCCTATAACAAGTTTCTTATCGGTTAATACACCGAAGTTACCATTAATATTGCATACAGCCGTAAGATGTGTTGTCTCTGGTATATAAAGTATGTTTTGATCATATAGTAGATTATCTTGTAATACACCACCAGCTACTACACTGTAATATGCATTAACACTATTTTCTTGTGTTAGTCCTATGCTAATATTATTTATAGAAACTATATCTCTAAAACCACTTATGATCTTATATTTAGATGGAGTTTCTTCATCAAAGAGGAAACCAATATTTTGTGATAGTAATATACCCGTACGACGAGTTTCATACAAGAAGAAAGAACTGTAAGGGTTACTATCGTCATTAAGTAAATCAATCTCTTTGTAAAGTTCATAATCACTATCTACATCTTTAAATTTTAAATAAAATCTAATCTTAGTCACTCGCTTGTTAAGATCTTTAGGTATATTAATGTTATCAATCTTTAATGCATATTTAGTTCCTGTTGGAGAAGCTACTCCAGTTTTGAAATCAGCGATGATCTCTTCTTTCTCGTCTAGTATCATAGTTGTAATGATACTATATTTAACTTTATTCTCCGAGAATCCTGCCTCTGAAACTGTATAGCTACCAGTATAGTTCCATTCTGTGGCATCAAAATCGGCAATAGGTATATTATAACTAGGAAAAAATCTAGCTCCCTGATCACCAGTTGGTAGGTTGTATTCAAAAAGCATAGGTCCTTGAGTACCACCCGCAGTACAAATAGTTGCACCAGGAACGGTACCCCAGCCAGAATAGTCTTTAGGAGCTATTCTATTTTCTACTTGAGAAGCAGTAAATGCAATATTCGTTAAGTGTCCAGTCTGTCCAGCAAATGGAGTAATAACTACCCATTCATATGGATTCTCTGTTAGTCCATATGAATAAGCATCATTGCCAAAAGCAAATGGACCTGGAGGAATCGGATTGTTATTATTATCATAGAATGTATAGGGATACCAATAAAAATCTAAACCTGGTTCTACATTATAATGTTGTACATCTCGATGAGACCATGTCATGAGTGAAGTATCCACCACGCCACTATTAATTGTCTCTACTGTAAAATCAATTCCTAATCGTCTATCTGGACCAGCATAATGAGAATAACGTGTAGTTATAGTAGCTCCACTTGCATCAGTTATTACGGTTCCTAATGCTGGATTGAATACAGGGACATCTGTAGAAATTGGATCTTCTGCGGTCCCAGAATTCGTCCAGTCACCAAAACTTAAATTATCTTTATCAAATTTATCTACAAGTCGGTCTATATACCACTGATCATTAAAGGTTTGTTTTGTAGCATATGGTCCACCATCAACATCTGCTGGATACCACATTGTTCTATGGAATCTTCCAATCCAGAATGTATCATGGGGTAAATATAATTTAAGATATCCATTACCTTCTTTAATAAAAGCTTTCTGATCTATTGTAGTACTAAGCATAGAATTAGTAAATGCGTTAGTATTATTTGATCCATTATGATTAAATAAGTTAATAGCATTACCAGATATGTTGGTGCTAAATTTAGATAGCTCATACCAAATGTTAGTCTCATCATCTTTTAACCATACCAATCTGTGATATGTATTAGATATCTTTTTCTTAGCAACTAGTAAAATAACATTCCATTGAGTACTCGTATCTTTAGCAAATGGATCACTAGTAAGGGTAGAATAAATACCAGTCTCCCAAGTCCATCCAGTACCAATAGTAGAACCTAAGTAAGTTTCAATATTAGGTAATTCTACCGAAGAGAGATATCGATCATAAAGTTTTACATAACCATCTTCATGCTCAAAGTTAATTGAATCTCTGAAGATATCCAATCTATTATCGTTCTCATCTACATTAGTATAGATACCATTAAACTTTTGTATTTTAAACTTTGGCATTACGGATATATAAATGGTTTAATTTTAATAAATGGTCTGGTCTTTTCTAGATGTTGTTCTTTTAACTCATCATCAGCTCTCGTATAAATCTTCAATATACTAATATACTTATCACGTTTATCAGCACTAAAATTTGCTATACCTAATTGCGCCATATATCGTACTGCACGTCTGACTACTTCTTCAAAGAATCTATTAGGTAATGCAGGGATCGCTTGAGCATTCCCCTCGGCATCAAGTGTCTCGTAATCCTCTTCACCAGCAATTGACGATATATAGTAGATTTGTACCAAGTCATTCTCTGCTGGATTTGTGTAGTACAATACAAATTCATTAGTATTAAAAATAATAGCGTAATAGTTAACAGTAGTATCATTTTCGTCTATCACTTCCTCCAACTGTACTTGTTTATATACAGTTTCCTCTCCATCTTCTGGAGTTATAGTAACTCTCCACTGTCCATTAAAATTTAATGGAGTGATTGATATAGGTGATGTTCCGGCTGTATTAGTATAAGACCAGATACGATCCATCACACCAAAGTCTTTTGCAATACTCCGTTCAGCTCTATATACAGCTTGGCTATATATATTTTTAGGAAAGTCTTTAAAGTATATGTCTCCACACTTTAAGGATACTTCACTAATAGCTTCATTATTACTTACATTTACAATCTGTCCTGGCATTAATTCCTCTTCTCTGCTTTGGGATGTATACCTCTAAAATAATCTCGTGTAGAGTTAACAGTTAAAAATATTCTTGCTAGATCATCAGCTGCATTAATATCATTGGGTGTATCCAATGCTTCAAAACTAAATACATTATAGGGAGTAGTGTTTTGTCCGACTAATATTAATGGTTTAAAAGTTCCGTCATTATAACTATCAAAATCAAAACCAATAGGAAAATATTTACCAAGTACACTATCTGATCTTACGTTATAGACTTGAAACATATTATATGTTACTTGAGGATATGTCGGATCAATATATACTTTGAATAAACTAATACCATTAATTCCATTACGAAGATCATTCATCTTCATAGTATCGTTTTCAATATAGTATTGTCTCAATTTATAGGTTACACTCGATGTTCCGCTTCCACCATATAAACTATAGAATGTATTAGCATCAAGATTTGTCGTATCAATACCATTAATTATACCCACAGTCCCTAGTGTTGGATATGGTTCACTACGATCAGGCCAAGTGTTAAGTGTATAGATTTTAGAGTATCCGCTACCGTCTGGTGTTAAATATACTAACCACTGTCTCCAACTAATTGTCCCCACCCATCCACATGAGAAATCTGTTTTCCATTTACTTGCAAATAGACCAGAACTTATTTCTTCAGTACAAAATGACGTTGAGGCTAACCTACTTCCTATAAGATAGTAATCTTTTGTAAATGTATAGAAAAATGTATCGACTCCAGCTACAGCATATACATATATATTATCGCCTGAGACTGTTAAGGGAAGGGTCCATTGATAAATTGTCGTATCAGAAAAAGCGTTATTAACAGTGTCTATTACTATGGTTGTCAGCAGATTTAAATTGGTGGTATCCTTGCCCCAGTATAAAGTTAACGAATCAACTTGAACAGTCTCGATAATAAGATTGATAGGATTACTAGTTTTATTAATATTTACCGTCGTATCGATTGGTGAAAGTATGTTTATTAATGAATGTGGTAATATTACAAATGGATTATTGTTATCATCAAAATATACGCTATCTGCTGTGGTTACTTTTATATAACCTGCAAGAGTAAATAAATTAGGAACAACCCAATTATATGATCTCATTGTTACTGTATCAGTAATAAGAGTCCATGTTGCTTTACCATCTATTGAATAATAGATATGATATAGTCCATCTAGATCTCCAGTAAAAGTTATCGCTATAGTATCGGCTGCATTTAAAATTATCCCAGCTGTATCTGGATTAGTAACTGTAACAGCAAATGGTGGATTCCATGTTAAATATGGATAACCATTGTTTATTCCTGGAGTCATACTCCATACCGTACTAAAATTCCATCCAGTATAGTTTGCTTGATCTTTCATTTGTGCTGTTGTACGTGCAGCACCACTATCAGCAGTAGCTCCATTGAATCTTTGTTTTAATGTTCTGTCACCATCTGTACTTGTCGTTCCCGGTACGTTATCAAACTTAACATATTCTGTATCAGCGTAGGTAGATACTATCTTCCAGTTTGTGTCACCATTATATCCTTGTATCAAACCATCTAAATCATAAGTACTATTCCTTGTAAGAAGTGTATCAATTAATACATAACAATTAAGCAGTGTATCTGCTGTTCCCATATCTTCTTGACCTACTAATCCAGCATGATAATAATGGTTATTTAAATAAGAGGTATCTCTTATACTATTAACAATTGCATAACTATTTTTTATTGAGCCACCTCTAAGCCTGCCAACAAAAGCTCCCACTGCTAATGGATAAGTTCCCGAATTAGTAATATTACCAGTAAAACTCATTTGCTCATTAGATTCACTCGGATCCGTTGCCTGATTTCCTATTATTCCTCCAAGACTTCTTCCATCATCGTCGAATGAACTACCATTTAAGAGGACAGAGATGTCTCCCTCTACGCTTATTCTAGAAACATCATCTTCTAGGAATGCAACAAAACCACCTATCTTTATAGTTGCATTGGTAATAGAAGTAGGATAATTAACATTTATATTAAGATGAGTGATTATAACACTATCTATACCTATTCCTGTTTGTATTCCACCAAATCTACCAACCAATACTCCAATATAATTATTATCTGCATTTTGTATACTTGTAGTTACACTAATGTTAACGCTATCTAATTTAATATTACGAAATGCTTTTTTGTTAAATTCCGCTCCAGCGTAACCAAATAAGCCAGCATAAATGTTTGTCCCTAGAGTGGGGTTATTCATTGTTAAGTGTTTGATCGTGTAACCATTACCATCTAGTTGTCCCAACCACTTGGTTCCGTATTGTCCTATAGGTGTCCAGTTACTGTAAGCACTTAAATCGCAATCTGCTCCTAATTTGAAATAACTACTAAAAGAATAGTAACGTATAGAATCAATATCTGCACCATTATATAATACGTATGGATCAGCTGCAGTTCCAGAACCAGTTATATCTTGAGCAATTACTGGAAGTATAGTTAAAATTGTAAAAAGAAATATCCGTTTTATCATATTATGGTTTAATCCATATCCAATTAAATTTTAAATTAGCTCTTCCACTTGCTGGTCTTCTAACATCAAATGTATTATTTCCTAGTACGATTGAAAGTACTTCGTCTACTCCATGTGTTGAAATTGGAGTTACAACTACAACACCACTTGTATCAAGTCCAGCTACCGCTATTGTTTTGGACGTATCTTGGTTAGCAAACCATGCTTCACCAGAAGTAACAACTTTCTGTTGTTTATTTGTAAGGGTATCTTTAAGGGCTTGATTTAAATCATAATAACTTATAAATGCTACATCTCTTGTAGTATCTGCATTAACATCTATCATTACAATTTTACTTGAGTCTGCTCCACTTCCATTATAGTACAATCCATTATTATATCCCCATAATATTCTAGCTGTACTGGAACTATTATTGGTAGAGGGCATTTGTATATAAGAGCCCGTTCCTAATATAAACCCACTTAACCATGTTTTAACTGCAGTAACATTCTGTGCTCTATCTACCATCATAACTCTTGTGGTATCTGGATTCCATCCGCTGGAGGCGGTAGATCCAAATCCTGTAGTATCAATTTTAAGAGTATCATTTTCAATATATAATGGGTCTTTTGTATAAACTATTAAATCATATATATGCTGATCTATTGAATCAAGTGCTTTGCCTAAATCACGTTGCCAGTAGGGGAATGATGCGCTGAATTGATCCCAAGCCGGATAGTTATAATGTACCGTGGTTTGGTTAGGTCTTACGATGGTTGTAGAGGTTCCACTCCCACCACCAAAGCCAAAACCAGCCCATTTAATTTTACCTGAAGATACATAATACTGATCTATTGAATCCTTCATTGTTAAACCAGATCCTGTAAATACAGAATCCCAATCAGCTATTCGTAGTGTATCACCCATAAGCCAAAACACGTATGGACTGTCTGCAGTTGCATAAGCCTTTACATTATTTAATGCTGCTTCTAATGTGGGATGATAAGGCTGACTATTAATATAATAACCCGCTATATATCTTACGGCTGAAGGAAAGCGTTGCTTGATTTGAGCTTGTCCTACCGTTAAAAATAATAGAGAGGCTAAAAGTAAATACTTAAGCTTCATCTTTTTTCTCATCCATTTGTTGTTTTTTAGCTATTACTGATAGCTGTTCATTAACATCATTTTTATATAAATTAACTAGATCTGCTTGTCCTATATCCATATAAGCTTCAGCAGCAGCTTGGCTTAATAAAACATCTGCATAATCTGGGGGCATATCTAAATCAGTTGAACCTGCGTACCCACCAGTTTCAACCAAAGAAGCAATATCAGGACGATATAAAATTTTGGTATTATAAGTAACCCTAGGTAAGATATTAATATTATCATCTTCGATAAACCAATAGAATTGTTCTCTGTCAATATCTGGTGTGTAAAAATCATTTTGTCCTGTCTCTACATCTAGTGCAGACTCAATACAAATTCCTATAGCTTTCTTATATTGTTCTTCAACGGGTTGTTTAACGTATACTTCAAATACCTCTACATTTGGTAGGGCAGTAGAAGTTACTACACCGTCAGAAGTTGATGTTAGAGTAGCCTTAGAATTATATTGAGTAAATAGTCTATTCATTAAATCTGGATACATTAAACTAGCAAAACGGACTAGCCGCCGATAACCACGAATAATATATCGTAGTCTCTCGGCAGCCGTTATCCGCGATCCGTCAGTCGTTCCCGAACTAACGGGATCTTGTAGTTTATATGCCAAGTCCAGACTTACTTGCGTAAGTATAGGGGTTGCCATATTTCTCCTTTATGATACCGGAGTTTCAGTTTTGTCAACAGTTACAGTATCTGCAGCAATTGTCTCGGTAACAGTTGCAAGGATAATATAACTGAATGTATTACTTGCTCCAGCTGAAGTAGCCGTAAAAGTTACTGTAGCAACATCATTGCTTACAGAAGAAGCTATCGCTATTTTTTCAGCATCAGTATCAGCCTGGCTTGAAGCCACAACTGCGATAACTGATTTAGCAGGAAAGCTAACTGTAAGAACTTTTGTAGCAGTTAAAGTAACTGTATCAGCCAACATGATTAATCCGGGCATAATTGCTGGATTAACTGGAACGTCCATGATTTTAGATCGTCTTTCAGACATAGGTTACCTCCTTATTCGAAGTAACCGAGTACTTCAAAGCCAATCTTTGGAGTAACTGCGGCACTAGCGATTGTCATTAATGTTCCTCTGATTGTATAGTATGCACCAGAAGTTCCTATAGCAGAAGCTAAGCCGGTTTCTAGTGTTGCAGTTGTAGTTGCACCAACATAATCAGTAATTTTAACTACTTGCGTATTACCATTACTGAAAGTGATTTCAACAAAGCAACCATTGTATACATCATCAATAGCACTACCACTAGTAAGTACAACTGTAGTTGCACCAGCAGCAGCAGCTGTCGTAATTTGGGTGGGTCCAGCTACAGAAGCTGCTTCATCAAAGAAACATCCTTCCGTAGTACCATTTCCATACAAAGCTGTTTTAGCCTTAGTATCGAGAGGACTTGCACTAATGAACTGTACTCTTTTAAATTTATGTGGTATAATATAAGTGTCACCAGCTTCTGTGGTTTCACCTATCGTACCTTTAATAAATTGTGAATATAAAATCTGTGATTCTACATTGGAGGTATGACCTTCAACGCGTCTAATTTTAGATTGCTCTAAAGCAGACCATGTACCTAAAGCAGCAGCCATTTCATTGGCTCCTTTCTATGTTTAGTTAGTAGGTGAGCTCCTCCGCGAGGAGCCCCATTAATTTAAATTTGATTACGATGTAGCCTTTAAGAATACAAAGTGAGCTAAAGGATTAGTTCTTTTAGCTGTAATTTGACCATAGATCTCTGCTTCCATCTGATGCGGATTAGTCTGAGGAACAGTGATGGTTTTAATATCCATGTTCTGCAAATGTCCGTACTGGAAGTGAGCAGGATCGATGACGTAGCAATAATCTGCCATACCGTGTAATGACAAGGTATCAGATGGTGCTACAAGTAATGTTCCACCATTAGTAGCAGAGAATCGTTGCATCTCAACACCCCAACTGTTTGTAGCAGCTGGAAGGATGATTTTGTTATCGATCATGTTACTAAAGTTTGTATAGTAATCAGCACCAGCTAAAGCTAGTTTGGTTTGACTACCATAGTAAAACATATCTTTTAAAGTGTTATTAAAGTTCTTTGTTTGGAACAAAGAATCACCATAAAACTTATGGTTGGAAGCAGGAATGAATTCAGCGATACCGCCAAAGTACCATTTTCTTCTACCATTAATAACTTCTGTTCTTCGTGTATTAAACATATACATTGTATCAAGTTCTTTTAAGAACTCTTCCAATGCTTTTCTACCATTCTTCTGGAAGGTTTTTTCTTGAGAGAAGAATCTATTAACATTTTGTTCAGTTTCAGAAGCAGACCATTTTCTCATAACTATTTGGCAATAATTATAATCCCATGAATCTACATCGCTGTATGTTAATTGATCGTCAGTTCCCTCAGAAATTGAATTACCAGCTTTCCATGCAAATGGAGCTGTAATAGGGCTAGCCCATGTTCCACCAGCAATATCGACTAACAGATCGGCATGACCTGTTGGTTGAATACCACCAGCATTACGTCTAACTAAGATTTTAGTAGCAGTAGAGCTAGCTGATCCAGATACATTTCCTGAACCTTCACCAAAGTTTTGAAGAACTTGGATCTGTTCTGGAAGTGGATAGGAAGAAGTTTTGAGATTCATACCAGCACCTGAAGCTGCAGGCAAACCCCTGGTCGGAGATACAAAGAATCCCATAAGATTCAGTATATCGCCAGCTTGAAGTCGTCTGCCTTCTTCATTGGTGACATGTAAGTAATCGTTAGTATTTGAACCAGAACTTGTAGAATCGCTTGTGAAGAAGATTTTTGCAAGTCTTCCATATTCAAGTCCCCATCTAGTTTCTACATCTGTTGCAACAAATGCACCCTTAGATTTAGCATAAGCCCATAACAGACGCATAAGATTTGCTCTACCTTCTTCAATTTTGGTAAGCATACCAGTACGTCTATCATAGATCCTAAAACTTTCAGGTATTTGATCTACAACAGTTGGGGCGCTATAATAAGTCAGCGTATAATCATTAGCTGTTAAACTCATTTTAATTTACTCCGTCGTTATATTATCCGAAAAATTTATTCAAATCGGCCATATTAACGTTAGGTTGAGGACTACCTACACCAGGTATAGTACTTATATCACGGGGTCTTGTACCACTTTTAGCACGAGTATATCTGTAAATCTTTGCTAAATCCCTCGTATTAAGCTTTTTAGCCCATTCTGAAAACTGTTGAAAGTCTTGGTCTTGCCACTTCATTTCAGCAAGTACTTTAGCTCTTTCTTGTTCAGCTGCTTGTAAAGCCTCTTCTCTTTGTCTTTTACGTTGTTCACGTAACTCTTTAAGGGAAGAAGGAACCTTAGCTTGATTTTTTTCAATCTCAGTCATTAACTGATCTACTCTTCTATAGTATTTCCAAGTCGGTGATAATGGTTTTTTTGCCTCTTCGTCGTCAGGTGTGAAATCTTCACCGAATTCTTTCTTTAAACGTTCTTCGATAACGCTATAGGGATCTTTCGGTTTAACCAAGTCTGGTGCGATCTCTGCTAAAAACGCATGTCTAACTTCAGGATCTTCGTATACCTTCGCAATGAAGTCTTCTAATCCTGTATTTATTTGTAGTTTCTGCTGGGCCTTTTCAAGTTCCACTTTTGTTTTATCATATTTTGATTGAAACATACGTGCAAGTTGATCTGAATTCAGACCTGTATAGTCTAATTCAGGTTCAGCAGTAACGCCTTCAGATGTTATTTCACCTGCTGGCAATTGACCCTTTCCATCTTCATCCGCTACCACTTCACCAAATACTGCATCAATCTCTTGACTGACTGGATCTGGTGCCGGAGTAGTTGACGGTGTGGAACTATTATTAGGATCTGTCATTGTTTTCCTTTATTATTCTTGTTGTGGTTTTTGCTCACCAGCTATTTGTTTGTTAGCTAACTGATCAGCAAGTTGCAGTTTAGCTTCAAGTGCAGCATATGTGCCCTCGATTGCTTTTTCTTTATCTGCAATTCCTTTAAGAATACGATTCTCTAAAGCTATATTAATGTACTTATTCTCCATTTGTTTAGAAGTTTCGAGTAGTCTATTATAAGCTTCTTGTAGTCCCTGTAGTTTACTTTGTGCATTTTTAACTGCGTCAAGTTGATCTTTGACCGTCTCGTATTCTTTAATTTCTGAAAGCTCCATAGCTTTCTGTGTTAAAATCTGTCTTTCATTGGGATCTGGAGAAGACTGTGCTATCTTCATTAACTCTGTAGCAGCAGCTAATCGCTGCGACGGCATAGCGGTAGAAGGTATTGTAATTAACTGAAATTTAAATTGTCGCATACTATTAATCATGTCCTGCGCAATCTGAACTTCGTTAAGATCACCTCGATCATCAAAGAATTCAAAATGATCTGGTCTTAAGTTAGAGATCATTAGCTGTATGAGCGTCTGTCCTATTTGACGTAACGTCTCATTAATATGAAATGTCGATAGTATAATTCTCATCATAGCAGCATTCTGATATTGCTGAAGTGAAGAAAAGACTTCGACATTAGAATCTTTAGCATTACCCTGTAATATAGAAGTAATTCCCGTGGAGTACTCTATATTACTTTTTAGCATGTCAAGAACTAATGGATAGAAATTACTAAGTTGTTCTGGTCTATCTCGTTCTGGTACGATGGGTTTACCATCATAAGTTTTAACAACAAACTCTTTTATTACTCTTGGATCTGCACCACCATTTTCCCAATTGGCTTTATCCTCGTCAAGTATCGCACCTTTAGGAGCGACCCATCCAGCATTATTCTGCAAGATACCATTCAAAATCATTATACTTAAAACTTTATCAAAGGCTTCTTGCATGCTCTTTGTAAAGTGTACCATACCAAATGAACGATATGGTTTACCACCCCATTCGAAGAAAGCTGTCTTCAAAGGATATTCGGTAATAGGCATTACTTCTTGCCATACACAGAAGTCGCCAAACATTAGTGTCTTTTTAATGTACGTATCTGGTCTTACTACTTCTGCTGTATTTAAAATACTTTGTTCAATTGGATCTAGATTTTCAGCAAACATATATTGTGAACTACCATCTGGTGTTTTCACTAAGTATAAATTTGTAAAAACTTTTTCATAGTATTCTCTAACTATTACTCGTTGATCTACATTCCAATTAGTGGTCACGATATCTTGCTTGGGTGTAAGTTGATCTTCGATCCAAACCTGTCCTGTAAAGGAAGCTATATTAACTGGGTTACCATTTTCATCTTTAAGTGCTGCTAGAATATCGCCATATAGGTGAGCAAGTTTTGGTAATGTAAAGGCTTTCTCTATAAAGAAACCTTCCATATCCTCACATGTTCTTCGTTTAGCATTTATGTCAAGGATAACTTCATCGTAGGGAACGTGTAAAATAGATAGGTTAAATACTCCGGGTTGATAGAAGTCGGTTGGACTAATCATGATATGTCCCATACCAGATACTAGCATATCTTTTACCATTTCTTCAAGTTCGATTTGAGTGTTAGATTCGTAAAGGATGGCGTGTTTCATTTTATCAAGAACTTGTGCTTCGACTTTAGCCCGTCCATCTTGTGAAATAACTTTAAAGGAACCTTTGGCTTCCATCAGAATGGCCAGTTTTTGTTTAATTACGGGATGTAAGAAGTTAATATTGACGGGAATGTTAGTATTATCAACGATTTTATTGTATTGTTCCTGGGTAAATGTGGTTCCAGTACCCTCTACATCGTTATAATAATAATCTTCGGCTATAGTGGCTTTATCTAGCCAATTCTTCCTAGCGTAAAGACCTCCGCCTTTCCAACTGATATATTTTTCATGGATTTGGGTGGGAATACGTTCATATTTAACCATATTTATCCTTACGTTTACGTTGTTTTACGCCAAGATAGCTAATATACAAAATTTTTACATCAATGTCAAGTGGTTTACAGAAAAAAAAATAGCCCCATACATTTCTGTATAGAGCTATCGAGTGAGGAGGTTGCGTATAGAAAAACTGTGAGCAATGCAACCGATTTTGCCGCCGACCCTCGTTGAACTATTAATTTAATAGCCTTAGGCAAGCTGGGATTCGAACCCTGTATATGTATCAAAATACATAGTTAATGCTCACATTAGTAGACCCAGCTAGATTTGAACTAGCGACTTTCCGCGTATCAGGCGGATGCTCTAACGCTACTGAGCTATGGGTCTATTAATTATCTAAGAATTAAATCGTAGTAATCAACATAAACTTCTTTTCCATCTTTATGGTGTAACCATATATTGGGTGCATTTTCTCGACACTGTTTAATTCGTTCTTGTCGGGATAAGTTTTTATTAGTATTTAATTCATAGTATAACCATGATTCCCAGTAATGATCTTCATAGGGTGCTACGATTTCTATGGCTATTTGTAATCCAAATGCTACAAAACTTAATGTAGGTCTCCACTCAAATCGATAATCTGTAGGACTCCATTTTGTTTTCCATCCTAAACCACAATAATCAAATCCAAATTTACGTGGTACTGCATAAAGTGTTGTTCCTTCTCTAATCCACTTTCTTGGTAAAAAGTAAGGAACACCCATTGCTATTTTACCTATATAAAATTTAAAATGAAATGGTTTGAATGGACTAAATAATGCTTTCCAGTAATTCATATTTATCCTTTCTTTTATGGCGTCACGGAGAGGATTCGAACCTCCAAATTTTACGCTTTCGCTATTCAGGATCGTTACTTGCTTTAACAATACCGTTTATGTCCGTGACATTTGTGGCCTCCACGGGATTTGCACCTAGAAATCAATTATAGTATAACGAGTATATAATGAAGTGAGAGCCCCCATATCTGAATTGGTCCAGAGAGAAAAGTTTTTAGTAAATACATGATTTAGCAACTAGTACTTGATGTTGATATATATGTATTTAATAGTGCACTTTCAATGTCTGCCACATTCGTGTATGGTATGTCCATTATAAGTTATCTCAGGAATTGACTTCTATCCTATGTTTATTCTTGGACGTGTCCACTAATTGAGAGTTAGTTGTTCTGCATCATTGCGCGTTTAGTGCCCCTAAGGGATAAACTCACAAAGCTCTTGTGATGACACTTCTAAACTAGGAGGCCCAACTGATGACTCCCGTAATATTAATATTGGTAATACTAATATTACATCTTGATGCTTTCTAAACAATGAAATTTTTTATTCTGGTTTTACTTGGAAACCAACCCGTGTTTCTTTATACATCTCTTTAGCGGGCGAAACACTAACCCATTTGAATCCTTCTTTTGTAAGTAAATAGTGTGTATCATCCTTGATATCACGTGTTAACTTAAAAGCTGCTCGCATAATTGTACCCTTCTTATCCTCTTCTTTCTGAATTTCTTCTAAGCATTTGACGCAATGAAGATTTTCATCTAGATCGTCTAGAGGTAATGTGTCTCCACATCTTAAACAACTACTATCCGCAAAAACTTTTCCCGTCTGATTTACACCAGCTTCGACTAGTTCGCTAGTACAATGTTTACAGATTCCATGTTCTGAATCTATATCTTCTTGAGCATACATTGTATTACAATGCGGACATTCAACTAGAGTGATTATCTCATCCGGAAATAACGGAAGTTGATCTTCACTACCTCGAGTAACAGCAGCATCTGGTACTTGAGCCTTAGGATGTGCTATGATTGCTTTCGATGGAATTAACGGGATACCATCTGATATTGTTGCTTTCGCTTTTGCTGACGAAAGTGCTAATATCACGTTGCGATGGATCTCTCCCATACCCTTCTCGGGTTCTTTGATAACTACTTTTAAAGTGGAAACCGGAAGATTAAAAGCTTTGAGGCTCATAGCAAATGTTAAGCCTACGGGTTGAATTTTAGCTTCAATATCTTTAATCATTAAAGCTGTAATTGGTTTATATTTGAGAAGCTCAATACGACTGTGTTTTACCATATCCTTAATAAGATAAATTCCAGATTCATATAGAGCATTTAGGGTCGCTGGTTGCAAAGGTAGAAAACTAATATTTTGTTGTAAGAGAGCTTCCATTGCAGCAATGTTAGGCCTGTTGGCTTCTTCAGCTCTTCTTCTTCGTTCTTTAAATTCGCGAATAAGTTCTATCTTAGATTTCTCAGAGGTAGTCTTATGTTCTTTGGCTGCTAAAGGTTTAATTTCTTCTTTTGCTCCAGTTAGATATTTCTCACTTTCAAACGGAAATGCAATGGATTTATATTCTCTATAGAAGCTCTGAAATCTTCTAAGACCTCCAATGATTTCACTTTTGTGAGCATATGCATAATTAGTGTGCTCTCCATGAAAACCAATACCGAAATTTAGACCTCTACATCCTAGATGTTCAAGATCTGCTATATCAGAATAAGTTCCATGTACTACATTCTCCGCACCTTGAGCTAGTATTGCTTGAGCAAAACTAGGAGAGTAATACTGATAGACAGCTACATCCGTACCTTTTCTATCAAAAGAAAAAGTCCAATTGTAGTCTTTATGCTTTGGCGGTTTAAAATACTTGGCGGTTGATTCTCCTTGTTCTTCGCCCTCGGTTAGTAAGATGTCGTATTTAGCGCCAGCTTTCTCTAGCCAATCAAGTAAAATATACGTTCCCAATCTATTGTCAAGAGTTGAGCAATAAATTAGAGTATCCATTCTTAATCTTGTGACGTCGAAATGAAGAAAAGGAAGGACACTATCTAGATGCGAGACGCCAAGAATGTCTGCATTATTGTCTTTGAACCAATATTTGCCCTTCGGGGTTTGCACTTCTGTTAAGCCAAACTGCTTTGCTAAAATAGCTGGTTTAGTATGGCAAATTTTTCTCAGTCCCTGGAAGTGTAAGTTTGGGAAAGAGAGGGGTTTTTGAATAATCATATTTGATCTCCATTTGATTAATTATTTAAAAGTTGTTTAATTCTTTATCTAACTCCTCTAATAAAAGTGGGGTCAGATCGGATTGGTGTTCCTACGATAGCCATGTATTCTCTAATTGGGCTTAGTTCTTCGTTCGTTCCTTCTGGATCAATTTCCTGAAGTCTTACTCTTATATTTTCTACCAATTCTCCTCCTTGAAATAGAGCATCGGTATAATGGGTAAAAGTAGTAGTCTTTACTTTAGATTCAGATTTAGGTCTATTTTTCTGAATCTTATTTTTTAAGACCAACTTTGCTTCACGAATAATTGCACTTGCCTTGACTTTAATACAATCCTTTTTAAACTTTATAAAGCCAGAAGGTTTATATCTATCTGTATCTATATAACGTTTATCTAAGGCAGAAAAATCATAATGGGAGATTTCTCTTAACAAGTCTTCTCTTCCGACCATTATGCAGTAACCATTATTTATAAATAATGTACCAGTTGTATCTCCACCATTGGAGGCTTTCATGGGAAGGGTTATATAATTTTGTTTAGAAAGGAAAGTTTTAAATAGGTAAGCCAATTCTTCAAGAGGCCGTCCATAGGCATTAAACAGAATATAAATTTCATGTTCGCCTTGTAACCTAGGTAAACTTAAGTCAACTTTGACTCTTTCTTTTGCTATCCAACATCTTGCTATACCCCTATAATGAAAACCTTCATCTGAAGGATAATACTTCTTGGTTGTTTTACTTGATCCTTTTGTTGCTTCTCGTTCAAATAGACGTAAAGCAAAGAAACGTTTGTCTTGCCTCATTATTTCTCGTGCAGTAGTTCTGCTTTCCCAGAAACATGAGCCACCATCTTGAAAATCACCAGGATTCCAAGTATAACTACGATCAAAATCAAAGTAATATTTGGATTTTTTTAACTTTGCGGATTGAATAATTTTAGTTATTCTATCTTTGCTGGCATCTGTTAGTTCATATTTACCAAATTGTTTATACAAGAGACTTGAAAGCCTCTTAACAAATGTTCCTCGTGTTGATTTCCACTGCCACTCTATGGGCAAATCGAAAGTTGCTTCATCATAATGACGGCGGAACCATACACTATCCACTATATCATATATAGCTTTATCTTCAAATTCGTAAAAACCTTTTCCTTCATCTGGGTGATGTTTAAAGGGTGGAATTACATAATACATTCCTCTTAATATGATGTCTATCATATGTCTGAATGCATTATATGGAACGAAGAATTTCTTTGATTGCAATACACTATCAAGCATTTTAAATGCCGTCTGAGTTCGCTCCATCCGGAAACAACGGACGAGATTCAAATTAGTTCTGAATTCATGAATGATGTATGAACCAATTTGTTTCTTAATCAAAGGATGTGTTATCTTATCGATGACATCCCTAAGTTCTTTTATTATACGATTGGGAAATACTTGATGATCTGAATCTAACGTATCCAACTCGTAAAGTTTATTAATTACGAATTGTGGTTTCATTTAATCTACTATTGTTTTTAATTTAGTTGTCATTTCTTTGCGCTGAGTAGGATTATCGATTTCAGTGAAAATGCCTAGTGCTGGATCAATTATCATAGGATACAAGAAGTTCTCAGCAAACCTTGTCTTTTCTGCTATAAGATAAAAGTGATCCGAGCCTATTTCATCAAATCCATAATACTTACCTGGATAATATGAAAAGAATATATATGAAGATAATTGTTTAATTAAACCACTCCACTCGATGTCTGATATCGTGGGTTTCTTATCCTTTCGATGTTCAATTCCTTTCCTAACCTGGGATAGAATAATTCCAACAGACTTTGTCGCTAAAGCTAGCGATTGCAAGTTGCGCATATTCTGTCCAATCTGGATATTATAATCAGACGAATTGGTTGCAGCTTTGGAAAATTCTAGGAGTTGAATGAAATCTAAAAACCATACATCGAACCGGTGTGTCATCTGGACACGAGCAATATCAGCAACCGAGCTAAATGTAGCGGGATTGATAATTCTTACTCTGTCATTCCTGAATACTTCAGATTCCATCATCTTCTTTTTAACAAATTCTTTATCATATCTTTGTCCAAATATTTCGTTTGTGGGTATTCCACAAATTCGGGATATCTGCTTTTTCATTAAGTCAGTAGCTAACATCTCTTTCGAAAATATGCCTATTTTCGCTTTTGGACTGCCCTCTGCCATCCGAAAAGCCATATCTAATGCCAGTGTGGTTTTCAAGTGTCCACTATCTCCGGCAATTGTCACTATCATTCCTCGACTATAACCTCCTATGAATTGATCTATAAGTTTATAACCAGTAGATAGAATGTCTGCTGGCTTCTCATCAAGAACTTGTTCTAAAAGTTCTTCATTCGTTTCAAGTTTTACTTTTGAACCGATATTTCGTAATACGGCTTGTGCCTTTAGTGCAACTTCAAACTGATCGGAACCATTGAGAATATCACTCATAATTTGTTTTCCAAAATCATAAACTTTACGTTTTTGGAATTTATCTTGGATAATGGTAGTGTAGGACTCTACTTCATCTTCAGCAACAAAATCATCAATTTCACGAAGAAATTTTTCATCTATTTCTGATTTGAATGAACCTAGCTTCTCATACAATACTATTTTATCGAATACTCGATGTAGCTTAATAGTATGGTATAAAAGTTTTAATTTTTCATCGACAAAATGATCTGGAAGAATAAGTTGCAATAATTGCTCCTTTTTATCTTTCTTGACGAATGGATTGAATAAATAACCGATAATTTTCATCTCGGCTTCACTGCTCCATAAATCTGTCATTATAGCTCCTTGCCCCAAATTGTTTTTATTTTAGAAACTTTACCATCTACTGCATGCATTCTTTTGCAGATTGCCATGAAGTAATTCGGGTGAGGTATCTTGTTGTCGGTCTTATTTTCAGTATCCTTATAAATCTTATAGCTTTCTAAGACGATTTTTAAAGGTACTTTAGAGCAACCAGTTAAGATTCTGGCATATAGCTCTGGGTTTAGTTTTCGTAGACTATAGTGGTGGGACTTTCGATGCAATTCGAAAACCATATCGACTACGGCGTCGCTCGTTAAAGCGGCGCCATTGTCAACTTTTACATTAGATGATTTCTTCATTGTTCTCTTCTACGAATTCCGTTGGATCGAATTTTGTTGATTCGTCAGCCAACGACTGAAACTCGGAATAGATTTGCAAAGCAAGTTTTTCATCGATTATCTCAAAAGTTCCATCTAGATTAGGTTGCCCCTTTATCCATTTGGATGCGATTACAGTAGGCCATCTTTCACCCTCAGCAGGTGGAGTATATTCTCTATAAAGTTTTGTTTTCATCCCTACAACTGGACGCTCAAACAGTTCACCTTTAATTGGCAATACTAGGTCTTGTGACAGACCATAGAGAAACATATCTTCTAAGTATTCGTCAATTAAAGCGTCTTTTTCGATCTCGCTGAGTGTATCGTAATCTTTAATTGAATCGCTTAAATACTTAACCGCATAGTCTACTGTGAATTTTTCTTGAGGTATCTCATAGAATTTCTTCTTTTCGGGATTCCAGAATCGATAATAATTCTTGGGACCCCTAAACTTTGTTGCTTGTAAGCCACGTTTACCGAGTGGAAACGTGATTTTGTTGCCCTCTGCTGACTCAGTTACCTGAATCAAGTTTACTTGACTTCCGTCTTCCTTGAAGTAGTCGGTCATCAAAAATGTTGCTACTAATCCATCACGTACGGTCTTTCCTTTAGGAGGTGTAACTTTTACTAATAAGAAGTTCCCTGTACATAACGGTGGGATTTGAATAGCATTTTCTTTTTTGTTAATTTCATCAGCCATTTCCCAAGGCTTGATATCTAATTTTGTCATAATGTTCTCCTTAGTTCAAAAATATGTTAATTGACATCGTGAGAATAATGATTTATCTAATGATTTGCAAGTTGTATTTTTTGCACTGTGCGAACCTCGCGGTGTGCGTAAGGCTTGCTAGACCTGCAATAAAGTGACAATATTTTAGGATACTGGGTTCAGAATATAAGTTAAGAAGTCTTCCGATTTCTATCAACATATATCTGCCATTTATCCAGATATTCATCCCAATCTGTTCCAAGTTCTTTCCATGAGTCTTGGAAGGTTTTTGCTCTTGAAGGACTAATGTCCGTAATCTCTTTGAGTAATGATTCAAAGCGAGCTCGTTGATCATCAGTGGGTGCTGATTCGCGGCGTCCATAAATATCCGCACTTATGCCAAATCGAGATTGAGCATTCTTAATGGCTTTAGACAAAGCGCTTTTAAGATTATTACCCATATCTATAATATCACGGAACGTAGGTTGCTCGGCATCTCGCTTTACCTGAATTCTTGCAGAGTCTGCTCCAAGTTCGATATTTCCCGTGGTTCGATCTTCTAATGAAACTACTACATTTATCCATCCCTCTACAATCTGCAGATTGAGTAGTGAATATTTGTATAGTGGCATAAATTGTTTTGTTTGGAAGTCCATGTATGACCCTTCCACATAGTCATATCCATCGGGTCTTTTTTTCACTTTTTCGGGTGGGGTTTTGATATCAAAGGGGACAGCAATGTGTGTCTTAATAACGTCTGCAGAGGCTTGATCTAGAGATAAGCTTACAAGTGCTTTGAATACCTCGGATCCCACTAGTGAGTTACTTCCAGCAGATCCGGTTACGCCGGATGGCTGGTGATCCAATGTTGTTGTTAGTTCTGTAGTAGACATGTTTTCTCCATTGTTTTATGAGACCAGTTCCGTCTCTGGTTCCGATAGCGTGCACATTCCACATCTAGTGCCCGGGGAGAACGGCCTTACGGGGCCTATCGCTATTTTTTAACGGTCCTTTGTTTTTACATGAGAGCTTGTAACCTTCAGTAATTCGCCATCTTCAGAGACTATTAATCTTGAATCTGGTTGATACGTTTTCATGGTTATCCATGCCATATCATCGGATACTACTCCAGTACAATGCGAACATTCTTTAGTGAACAAGTATTTTTCTGTAAGTACACCTTTGAGTTGCTTGGGGATCATTTGAATCATTGTTATTCTACCACATTTCCAGCAAGATCCAGCAAAGGAGTCTTTGCTGCTTAAAAGTACAAGACATGCTTTACAAAGTTTTGTACTTAATTCATCTGCTGTATTTAGTGGAGCGTCACAATGTTCACAGCTTAACGTAGGAAGCATACTCAATTCCTTTCGTTATGCTGTAATAACTGGCTTGCCTTCGATTGTATTTGGTCCTGAAGTTTTGGACGTTTCAGGTTCAGTATCGACCGCAATCGCTACTGGTACAACGAAGCCCGAGATTATCTCGAGATTGTCCACTCTTCCAGTGAACTCGTTTAGTGCATTACTGATTGAATAGATCAGTGCATCTCTCTGCAAATTGCTATCGAGATTATATGTCCTGTCAACACGGAAATCTTTTTCCATGCTATTACCGCGCAAATAGATTGTACGTCTAATTGTATCTACCTCAGGAATATTAACGCTGGTAATTTTCCAACCGTTGATCGCGTGATAGGTGCCACCAAGTTGCTCTAAGTATTCTCTGCACTTAGGAGATTGATGTGTGATTTGTAAGGCAAAAGCCTTATCGAACTTAATAATATTATACTCTAAGTTCATCACAGATTCCTTTCGGTTTAAATTAAGAAATAAGGGCCCAGTATGGTCTTAAAGACTTTACGTAGTCAACGAACTCTGCAAGAGCTTCTTCGATCATAGCGAACTTAGAATCCCTTTGCATGTTGCCTACGAAGCGAGTAACGTCTAATTTATTAGCCTTACCGGTATTGCTACCTCTAAGATAAATTGTGTTAGTCGAATCTTTAAATTCCGGATACTGGTCAGATGAGATCAGTAAACCATTTTTCGCTCTATAATGGTTTTTCTTTAAGAAAGCAGTAATGTCTTCTGACTGATCGTTAACTTGAAAAATTAAAGATCCTTCTGCTTTTTTGAGCGTATATGATAACGAAGTCTTTACTGCCTGTGGTGCTACCCAATTAGCTGCGAATACAGGCATAAAAGATGTCACGTTATTCAAGAACATAATTCGTCTCATTGACTTTCTTTCGAATAGTTAAACATATGTTAATTATATTACTCTTTAGAAATCAGGGAGTTATTTTTCGCCATTCAAGAGCTTAAATAGCGGATATGCCCTTAACTTACTTAGTCTAACATAAGTTTTGAGCATACCACTTAAACATTTCCATTAGTAACCTAGCACAAATAGCTTCCGTTGCACTGGTGTACAACCATAAGCCCGACCTTGGTTAGCCACTTCTGCTACCAGATGAGTGAGTGTCGATACAAGGCGGTTCACGTATATCTGCTTTATTTCTTCAGACTCAAAGTGCACAATATACGGTAGATACGATTTCCCACTGATAAATCCTTCTATGTACTGGAATTTGTTATCCATTGTACGTTTATCAGGAACGCTAATGTCAATAGTTACATTGGGCATAATTATGATCTTCGTAAGTAGATCACAATACCAGCGTTCTCTATGTAAATAATCCGTAATTTCTTTGTCGCAATATACAAAATTAATCTCAAGTTTCAAAGGAGTATGAGAATTAAGTGTGTACATCAAGAAATTATTTTCTGCAATAAGCCTCGAATCAGTCATTATTATCCTCCCCTACGAAAAATTAATTGGTAGGGTATTGACTTTTATCTTAAAATTTATTAGCTTTGCAGCAGTCTCTGCCAAAGAGACCAATACTAGTGCATATGTAGAACCCCTACATAGTACTAAACCTAAGAAGCTTGACTTCTTTTCACTTATATGACGTGCTACCGTCTTTAAAGTGACTGATTCATACGTTATTAGCTTCTTACGAAGCCAACTATGTATGAATTTATAATATTCCAGCGCAATATAGTTATGGGCCATGATCAGAGCAAGGCTTGCTACCAGTGTAATCTTTATTTTCTTTGGGACATTATCCGTCGCCTCTAGCAGGGCTATACCCACAGCAAGAGCCAAAGCTATAATAAAGACATTGCGAAGGATTCTAAAAAGCTTTGTAACCATTTGAACCTCCGTTTTGTTTGATTTATGATATTTATTTATCAACAAAAATAGCTATTTAAAACCCCAAACAACCAATAATGATTAAAAAACACAAACAACCCCAAATTACATAAATAGCAAACAAGTAAAAAATTGCCAAAAAAATGTTTTAAAAAATTTTGTCGCAAATGTGAGGGAGGTATTTAGACTACTCGCATATTTGTTTCAAGAAAATACCGCCCCCCCCATGTTTTTTCAGCTTCACGACGTGCTAAAACATCAAACACGCGTAAAGTTTCATCTAGTTTCACAACAATCGTTCTAACGTTAACTCTACGCTCGTTTCACTAATATCGCATACGCAAGAATCGTGCCCAAGTTGGCATTTATATATTTATACATCTATCTAGATAACAGTAATATCATATACTTAGCTATTATGTTTACAATTAACTTAATATAAACTAACACGGAACACATCAT
>Ga0075464_10000019_pt1 | contig 56417 bp, 54 predicted proteins | sample DEB19_08_DNA_5_FD_75068 | JGI IMG/M metagenome (GOLD analysis project Ga0075464, IMG submission 75068) | Aqueous microbial communities from the Delaware River and Bay under freshwater to marine salinity gradient to study organic matter... | ecosystem: Environmental > Aquatic > Marine > Coastal ...
CTTTGACTTTAAATCCCATGCTTTGACTTTAAATCCCATGCTTTGACTTTAAATCCCATGCTTTGACTTTAAATCCCATGCTTTGACTTTAAATCCCATGCTTTGACTTTAAATCCCATGCTTGAGAAGGAGGGATCAAAAGGGAACTACGTTCCCTTTACCCTTTAGAGTGTCGACGCATTGTGAATATCCGACGAAACCGGCTTATACTCACTCATCGTATAGGTGATCGAAACGCTTTTGCCAACGGGGGCCATCTTGTCGACCATCTCTTCCTCCAATGATGTAGGAGCATCCGGGTTCATCGCCACCAGTTCCGCGTCCTTTTTCGCTTGCGAGGGGGTGTGCTTTTGCATCGGAACGCGGTTGTTTACGCGAGCACTTCTTCGAACAATCTCGTAAGCGACGAACAAGAAGACTACGCCTAAAATCGGATTGTGATACATAAACACATAGAGAGCAATCAATAGGACTCCAACCATACCAACCGTGGTGTCGATATATTCGGCAAGCATCTCAGGAGGATAGATATCCATGACGAGGTAAACTATGAAAAGAATTAATAGGGCGATTTCCACTTTAGACAACGATTCGTACATCATTTTATATAATAATAGACTCATAAATAAATTATATAAAACTACAATGAAGAGATGGCCACCAAAGAAGCCTCAGGCGGCGAAGCCTCCAGCCACAATCGAAATGCCTAAAACCTTGACCACCTATCTCGGTCAAAAAGGGTACACAATTTTAAAATCCGAACTCGATGAAACCCAAATCCGGTTTATCAAAGACACTTTGACCATTCGGCCTTTTACCCCCGGAATGACACAGGCCGCCACCGTTTCGTTCCCCGCTTATCGCGAATCCTCCCAAAAAATCTATGTCCCCCGTCATTTCGGAACCACCCATTTCGGTCCGGCTAAACAAGTGAAAATCTCCGAAGGAGAGGACATCGACCTTCCCTTCGTCGGGACATTGAGAGACTACCAACAAGATGTCGTGACCGCATACAAACGGTCGGACAGCGGCGGATTGATCACGCTCGGGTGCGGGCAGGGCAAAACCGTGATCGGGCTCAATATCGTCTCCACCATGCGGAAAAAGACGCTGATCATTGTTCACAAAGAGTTCTTGCTTAACCAGTGGATCGAGAGGATTCAACAATATCTACCGAGTGCACGCGTCGGACGCATCCAGGGCCCGATTGTGGACGTCGACGACAAAGACATTGTCATCGGAATGTTGCAGAGTCTCTCGATGAAAGAATATCCCGACTCGGTCTTTGCATCCTTTGGACTCCTTTTGATCGACGAGGTCCACCATATCGGCTCCGAGGTCTTCTCTCAATCGTTGTTCAAGATTGTGACTAAGTATACGCTCGGATTGTCCGCCACCATGGACCGCAAAGACGGCACCACCTTCGTGTTCAAGCTGTTTTTGGGAGATATCATCTACAAAATGACCTCGAAGAAACAGCGGTTCGTCCAGGTGCGGCAAATCGTGTTCGAGTCGAATGATCACGCGTTCGGTCGCGTCGAGTATGATTTTCGCGGCAATCCCGCGTTCTCAACCATGATCAGCAAGCTATGTGAATATACTCCGCGGTCTGATTTCATCCTTCGAGTCATTCGCGATATGTTTGTCGAAAACCCCGATCAACAAATCATGGTGATTGCTCATAATCGCAATGTTTTGACCTATATGCACGATGCCATTCAAGCCGCGGGGTTCGCCACGGTTGGGTATTATTTGGGAGGAATGAAACAGAATGTTCTGAATACGACGGAAAGTAAACAGGTGGTTATCGCGACATATAGCATGGCTGCAGAAGCTCTTGATATTAAAACACTTTCCACACTGATTATGGTAACGCCAAAAACCGACATTGAACAGACGGTTGGTAGAATCTTGCGATCTGATCACGAACACCCTTTAATAATTGACATTGTTGATACACACGACTTGTTTCAAAAGCAGTGGGCAAAACGCAAAACGTATTATAAAAAGGAAAAATATGCGATTGTAAAAACCACCTCCTCAAAATATACTCCGGATGTTTCCAAATGGGAGAGTGTGTTTACACCGAAGTTTGAACAAGCTGTAAAGGTAAAGGGAACTACGTATTCCGCTTCGCTTACGCCTTTTGATCCCTCCTTTAATAAGGTGGTAGAAGAAGAAGAAGAAGAGGAAGAGGAAGAGGAAGCGGAACCCGTTGCAAAAAAGTCTTGTACTATCGATTTGTCTTTGTTTGCTTAACTAGTATTTCAATAATTTACATAGCACCATTTTGCCACTTATTATTTTGTATTTGTTGATAATAAACGAAAAAAATAAATATTCGAAAACACCAATAAGTACAATAAACTGAATAATTTTACAGGTTGCTGCTATAAACTCTGAGTTTTCCCAATAGTACAATTTGAATGGAACAACAACAACGACTGTTGTCGGGGTGGGTGCCGCTTCCAAGTCCACCATTTCAAACTCAAAGTCGGAATCTGTTTTTTTATGGTTTGACTCGATTGATGTAAGGACTCGTGTGCTATCTGTTCTCGGCAATAGAGAAAAGCCGCGATAACATTGAATGAAATCTCTCACGAAAACCAAAAACAAGGTGGTGTTTATGAAAATCACATAGGCACAACAGTAGCTCCAAAGCTCGTCGTGGTTTGCGTTGATTCTCTCATCCTCGGCTGCACACTGGTTCTCAATGGAAGAAATGTTTGAGTGAATGAATATCTCGTCGTCGTCGTATTGTATGACTTTGTTTTTCGTAAACATGTCGTAGACCGTTTGTTTTTCATAAGGCAAAATATAATAAAAATAAAAGAATATTTCAAACTCGGTGAAAAAATAGATGTGTAAAAAATGATGGACGACACCCATTATACATGTAATGTAGATAATACTCTATGTTTCCGTGTTCTCTTATTATTATTTTTTTTTCTCTTTGTAGTACCTTTTACTTTCTTTGATAGTTTTTCGCCAACACAATAGATTTTTCCAGCCACTTTGTGGTGCAAGGTTTTTTCATTTTTATAGTATATACTATAAAAAAAAAGAATTCCCAGCTAGCGGAATCGAACCACTGACAATTTGATTACTTTCTATAACATCTACAGTCAAACGCTCTACCAACTGAGCTAAGCCAGGAGCAATTTTATCACCAGACACTGCTAATTTAGTATTCGAATGATTGTATTTGTGAAAAATATAAATTTCAAATCCGACTGCTACACATAACAAGTGTTTTTTTATCTGGTTCAAACAAAAAATCATAAATCAAATATGTCATCTTATGAGCCGAAAAACATTTTAATCACCGGTGGAGCAGGGTTTATTGCTTCGCATGTAGTAATTTTATTGGTCAAGAAGTATCCAAATCTCAAGATTGTAAATCTGGATCGTCTCGACTACTGTTCATGTTTGGAAAACCTAGATGAAATAAAGGACTACCCAAACTACAAGTTTGTCAAAGGCAATATTTGCAGCTCAGATTTGGTGAACTTTATAATAGCCAAGGAAAACATTGATACAATTATGCATTTTGCTGCTCAGACGCATGTTGACAACTCATTTGGAAACTCATTCCAGTTTACACAAAACAATATCATGGGAACGCATGTTATGCTTGAATCTGCGAAAAATGCAAGTATTCGCAGATTCATCCATGTGAGTACAGATGAGGTCTACGGCGAGCAGATGGCGAACCAAGTGGCAATGCTTGAAGAGCAGGTTCTTGAACCGACCAATCCATATGCGGCAACCAAAGCAGGGGCCGAGTTTCTTGTTAAATCCTATCACCGATCGTTTGGTCTTCCGATTATTATTACTAGAGGAAATAACGTATATGGTCCACATCAGTATCCCGAAAAGTTGATTCCCAAGTTTATCAATCAATTGATGTTAGGCAGAAAAGTCACTTTGCATGGAACTGGGTTAAACAAACGCAACTTTTTGTACGTAGACGACGTTGCAAGGGCATTTGAACTGTTACTTTTCAAAGGACAGGTTGGCGAAATTTATAATATTGGAGGTACCCATGAGTATGCGAACATTGACGTAGCCAGACAGTTGATACAACTTGCGGGATATGGTGATTGTATTGATGAAATGATGACATTTGTCGAAGACCGAGTGTTCAATGATTTCCGTTACAATATTAATTCGTCGAGATTACACGAATTGGGATGGAAAGAACTTGTAACTTGGGAAGATGGTATTCGATATACGTTTGATTGGTACAAAGCGAACAGTTCAAGATTCGGAAACATTGAGAATGCTTTGGTTGCTCATCCGAGAGCCGGTCTTTTTTAGATTTTATTTGTGAAAAGCAACCAAATGTATCATAAATAAATGTTCGACCCATCACTTTTGGATTTGCTTGCGTTTGTACCCTCTGATCGAGCGGTTAATGAATATATGGATGACACCAAATCATCTTGGTCAAAGGGCAATTACTGGCTTGGTGGACAAATCAAGTTGAGTCCTACTGAAAAAATCACCGAGCCATTGCTTAAACAAGTTCAACAGATACAAGACGAACCGTATGATGCATGCAATGGTGCTGAATTGGCAAGTATTTGGCGGGCAAAACGCCAATTTTCCCAAATACAGTTTGCGGTTCACCACTTTCGCGAAGATGCAAAGAAACGTGTTTTAACCGAGTTGAATAACACCAAGTTGATTCCAGATGTCAATCGTATTATTGTTTCGTTTTGTGGATAAGCCTCTCAATCCAATAATATATAATCCAATACTATAATGGATGATTTTTCAGCAATGCCAATGGTTGCAAATAGCATGTGCTCAATCATAAAATTTGTAAATAATATTTTCAATAATTTACAAACAGTCATCGACGAATATGGAGGTTTCTAACCAAATTTAAGGATATTTTTCAATAAATTATATTTATTGAAAAACAGCATTTATTTGCACTGCCGAACATATTTTATTACCCAATATAAAGGCCATACTTGACAACGAAATCAATCATGTTTTCGGTACCCATCGAGTGATTGCACGCGAAACAAATCGGTCGCAAATTGTTTATTTCATGGGTCCCGCCGTTCTTCTCGCTCAAAACGTGACCGACCTCAAAATTGGTGTTTGAGATAAGGACTTTCTACTGTGTAAACTTCATATTTAACATAAAAAAATTGATTTAAATAATTACATGTTAAATAAATATCATTAGTAAACAAATGTGTACTCATCCAGGTTGTAAAAAACAACCATCATTTAACAAAGATGGTGAAACAAAGGCACTATACTGTTCTACACACAAAATAGAAGGGATGGTTAATGTGATAAGCAAAACTTGTATTTATCCGGACTGTAAAAAACAGCAAGTATTTAACAAAGATGGTGAAACAAAGGCTTTATATTGTTCAACACACAAAATAGAAGGGATGATCAATGTAAAAGATAAAACGTGTAGTCATCCGGACTGTAAAAAACAGCCAGTATTTAACAAAGATGGTGAAACAAAGGCACTATACTGTTCTACACACAAAAAAGAAGGGATGGTTGATGTGAAAAACAAAGCTTGTATTTATCCCGGTTGTAAAAAACAACCAAATTTTAATAAAGAAGGTGAAACAAAGCGATTATATTGTTCAACACACAAATTGGAAAATATGGTAGATATAAAAAATAAAAATTGTATTCATCCAGAATGTAAAACTATACCAATTTATAACAAACAAGGTGAGACAAAAGCTTTATATTGTTCTACGCACAAAAAAGAAGGGATGGTTGATGTGAAACATGAAACTTGTATTCATCAAGAATGTAAAACTATACCAATTTATAACAAAGAAGGCGAGTCAAATGCATTGTATTGTTCATCACACAAAAAGGAAGGAATGGTTGATGTGATAAACAAAACTTGTCTTGAGTGTAATAAACACCCATCATTTAACAAAGAAGGTGAAACAAAGACTTTATATTGTTCGGCACACAAAAAAGAAGGGATGGTCAATGTGATAAGCAAAACTTGTATTCACCCAGAGTGTAATAAACAACCATCATTTAACAAAGAAGGTGAAATAAAGACTTTATATTGTTCGGCACACAAAAAAGAAGGGATGGTAAACGTGAAAGATAAAACTTGTCTTGAGTGTAATAAACACCCAGTATTTAACAAAGAAGGTGAAACAAAGACTTTATATTGTTCGGCACACAAAAAAGAAGGGATGGTAAACGTGAAAGATAAAACTTGCAAAAGTGATTGGTGTTCAACATTTGTTCAAAAAAAATATGATGGTTATTGTCTTTTCTGTTATATTAACTTGTTTCCTGATAAACCAGTATCCCGTAATTACAAAACCAAAGAATATTCAGTGGTTGAATATGTAAAAAACAAATTTCCCAATTTACACTGGATAGCAGACAAAATAGTAAATGGAGGTTGTTCCAAACGCCGTCCCGATTTGTTATTAGATTTAGGTTATCAAATTGTGATTATAGAAGTAGATGAAAACCAGCATACCGAATATGATTGCAGTTGTCAAAATAAACGTATAATGGAATTGTCACAGGATTTGGGGCATAGACCTATTGTATTTATCAGATTTAATCCGGACGATTATGAAAAAGATGGAACAACAACGACTTCGTGTTGGGGTCAAGATAAAAAAGGTATATGCGTTGTAAAAAAATCAAAAAAGAGTGAATGGACACACAGATTAATGATGCTGGAAGAAAATATTATTTATTGGTTAAATCCAGAAAATACAACAAACAAAACAATAGAAACGATTCACTTGTTCTATAATGTGTAAAACATACAAAATCATATTGTTCAGATAGTTTGATTCTTTGCAAAACACAATCAATTTTTTATACAAATAAACATACAAAACTTCTCTATACTTTGTTCTACTATTTGGAAACCGGTTTCTTCCAATAGTTTTTTTAGTTTATCGGCGGGCTCATCGTCGGTCCATCGTTTTGTCGCTTCCATAATATACAACTTACCTCCGCTTTCCAAAATGCGATATGCCTCTCTCACATAATCGTGGCAATTCGACCCCCACATCGCCAAACATAATATACAAATCTCTACTGAATTGTCTTCTAGTCCAGTCTTGGAAATATCTTGGACTAAAATGTTTTCTTTGGATGATACGTGGTCATAGTTGATAAAGGAGAAACGCTTATCGTTTGCAAAGTGGTCGGCAATCTGTGCCTTTCCGCAACCCATATCCACGACGGAACGAGTTCGTTTGCCCTTGATTTCGGTCAGTTCTTGGATAATGCGGTTTCGAGGAATGGACTCATCGGGGAATGACTTTTCGTTTTCTTCGGACACAGCGTGGTATTGGTGCCATAGATCCGGGGTCTCTTGGAACTCTTTTTGAAGATTTTGAGAAGTGAGTGTTTTGTATCTTTGGTGCAAGACTGAAAGTTCGGATTTTGTGCGTGTTTGTCTTTGTTCAGGGGTTTCTTTGGGTTCTTTGGTCGTTATCTCTTTGAGTTTCATTGACTTCTTTGGTTTGGGGGTTTCAACTATTTCTTCTGATTCTTCTATAACTAAATTTATATTAGATTTTTCTACGATTTTGTCATCTATGGTTCTCCATCCTTTCAAATGTTCGTCCAAATAATCCCGTACCTCAATATAACAAATTTGTTTTGTATTACCTTTTAGTGCTTGTTTCCAATTTGATATTTTCAATGCATCTTTATGCTGTTGTTCTAATTCATCAGTATTTCTATTTTCTTTTTTATATATTGAACTTGGCATTAAGTTTCCACCATTAACTACCCTTTTCTTTGCTCTTTCAACAATACCATAAGCAAAGTCAATCGCATTTTGTTTTAAATCTTGGTCTTCTCTCCATCCAGGTAATTTTGTATCTAAATAGTCCCGGACTTCGTCTGGACATCTTCCATTTTTACTATCTTTCAAAGCTGACTTAAAATGATTTAATTTAATAGCATCTTTATATTCTTGCTCAAATTCAGGAATTTTTCTATTTTGTTTATTTGAAATATTTCTGGGTAGTAATTGTCCACCATTTTGTTGCCTTGTTTCCGCACGCTTTACTAATAAAAAGCAATCTTCCATTGCTCTATCATCTAAATCAAAATGCCATCCTGGTAGGTTTATATTTAGATAGTTTATAACATTTTCATATTTAATACAACTCCCTTTTCCTTTTATTGCATTTCTCCACATACCTAATTTATTATAATCCATTGTTTCTTGTTCTAATTCTTCATTAATTCTGTTTTTTTTAGGAATTGCTCTAGGTAATAAATGCTCACCATTTTGAAGACGTTTTGTTGATCTTTCAACAATACCATGAGCATAATTTAAAGCATTTTCTTCCAAGTTTGTTTCTTCTCTCCATCCAGGTAAGTGTGTATCTAAATAATTTTTTACTTTATCACAACATATTGAATTTATTGTTTTATTTTGACAAGCCATTTTCCAACTAGATATTTTTTGAGCATCTTTATTTTCCTGTTCTAGTTCAAGAGTTTGTTTATTCTCTTTTTTTACTATTCTAACTGGTAATAAATTGCCTCCCTTTAATAATCTTGCCTTTGCTCTATCTACAATTTCTATTGCGGTTTTGTAAGCAATATCATCAAAACTATCTGACCAACCAGGCATATTTATATTTAAATAATCCCGTACAACATCTGGACATTTTGAGTTTTTACCACCATTTATTGCAGCTGTTAAGTTTGAAAGTTTAGTTGAATCTTTACATTCTTGTATAAGTTCAGGTGTGGTTCTATTTTTAATACTATATTGTTTTGGTATTAATCTTCCACCGCATTTAACTCTTTCATTTGCTCTTTCAACAATTGCTTTCACATCTAATAATGATTGTTCGTCAATTGATATTCTCCATCCAGTTAAATTATCATCTAAATATTTTTTTACATTTTCTGAACATCTATTATCCTTACCACCATTACACGCATATTTCCAACCATCAAGTTTTTGAGAATCAGTATTTTCTTGTATTAATTCAGAAGTATTTCTCTTTTCTTTCTCAATATGTCTTGGTAATAATTTAAATCCATTTTTTTCTCTATCTTTTGCTCTAGTTACTATTTCTATTGCGGTCTGATATGCGATTTCATCTAAATCTCTTTGTAAGCTCCAATTTGGTATATTTTTGTCTAATAACTGAATAATATCAGCATTTGGTGCTTTGTGAAATTTACTTCCATTAAAGCCACGTTTCCATCTTTGTAGTTTTTCATAATATTTTCTTTCTAATTCTTGTTCTACCGTGACTTGTTTATTTTTTTTAATATTTTTTGGAAATCCATTAATTTTATACCATTCAACAATCCCAATAGCAACTTCCATAGGGTCATATTCTACAACCTCACACTCCAAAACACAACTACACATATCTTTCGTAAAATCGCCCACCAACTTCCACAAAACCTTTACATCTGGATTAGTATGTACATCTATTTTGATTCTATCTTTTCTATTGAGTTCTTTAATTTTTCCTTCTCCTCGTCTTTTTCCACATTTTTTCACAATTGGACAATACACTTGATTATCTTCTTCTTCGTCAGTTTCTTCCTTATATAACCTAATTATTTCTCCACTCTCGCATTCCGAATTATATTTTTCAATCTGATTTTCAAATGAGTTCGTATGAATCTTTACACAAACATCATTGTCTTCTGCAATTCGCATAATCATTTCCTCATTTGTTTCACAATCCTCATAGTCATCATAATCAATATCAGTATCCAACAAGTATTCCATTGTTTCCACCAATTCACCATCACCAACCGGGTCCAACACTTTATAGCCATGTCTCTCCAAATTGCTTCTGATTTCTTGGGGCGAATAAGTATCTGGGTAATGTAAGCAAATATCGTAAATATCCTCATCTTCTTGTCTTAGTGCACTGAGCACATTTAAAATGCCGTTGAAATTGCCGTCTTTGTTTAAATCCGAACGAATAACCTCGTCGCATTTCTCTCTGTCTTCGTCACAACCAACATATTTAGTTTTGTCTACCCAACACGGAATAAGAACCGTCGAGGGTTTTGATTGCGGACGTACAATGCGACCAATGTTCTGGATGATTTTCACAAAGGATGATTTGGGATCTACGAAGACGCACATATTCGCGTTCTTGGTGTCAATGCCTTCGCCGATGGTTTCGCACGAAGATATGATATAAACCTCATTGTCTAACGTGGTATCAAACTTATCCAAAATGGTTCTGCGGTCCTTCATTGTCTTAGAAGCATCCAATGGAATCATTTTGAATGATTTGTATAACCCTGCCTTTTCTGGGAACTCATTGGTCAACACTTTTTGAAATGCACGAATAAAATCAGTTTCTTTTACAAAATTAATAACTGACGTATCTCTCTCTGTATTCACGTCTGAATGAAAGGTTAGAACGCGGTTGTTTCCACTCACAAGAATTGCTCGTGCGATACTTTCATAAACAGAACGATTGGTATTTTCTGTATACATATCCACACGGATTTCAAATGGATTTATATATTCATCACGCAATCCTGTCAAATAGGAGTAATCATATACCAATTTACCACACATTCCGGCGTCCAAATTGTCTCTGTCATACATGGTTATACCGTTTGCGTTTTTGGGGGTGGCGGTGAAGAAGATTTGTTTGACAACAGAGTCTTCTTGTTCAAAAATGTGTTTCTGATATGTCTCCCCAACTGCGTGATGTGCTTCGTCGTAAATACACACATCTATTTTGATTGAACCCAGATTGTCCAACAATGTCTTGTAACTTTGATAAGTGACACAAATGACTTTGTTTTCTGGTTTCTTTAATTCGGATCGAATTAAAGCAGGGTCGGTGGTGGAATCGTTTTCTGACGAAATCTTGAAAGGACTTTTGATGAAATAGTCGGTACAAAACTGGTCAATCAGAGACAATGATGGAAATACATAAACCAGTAACTTTTGGTTTTGAGCAGATTTGCATTTTCGCATAAGAAGCGATTTGCCTGTCCCACAAAACATTTTTACAATACATTTGTTATTTATGAGCAACTCCTCATAAATTGCGACATCCGCATCTTCTTGGTAGTATCTAAACTTTTTTCCAAATGTATTTATAGTATCCATTTTTATTACGTAATATAGTGAGCAAAATTTTATATTCTTTGCAAAACACATGCAAAGAATATTATTGTGTTTTTCCGTTTTTTCCGCTTTTCCGTTTTTTCCACTTTTCCGTTTTTTCCACTTTTCCGCTTTTTCCGCTTTTTCCGCTTTTTTCAAAGTATTCTCATGAATAAATAAAATGATTATAACTCTTGAAAAAAGCGGAAAAAGCGGAAAAAGCGGAAAAAACGGAAAAAGTTATTCATCGTTATTTTTTAGAAAACAACACCCTTCAAATCCACCCTTGTAATATTTATTTGTAAAGACATTTTTACCCATTCCAACCAAATCTTTATCATATTTCAACCCAATCCGTTTCATTCCTTCCTTTAACATTTTATCATCAAATCCACTCCTTTCTTTCAAAAGTTCTAATGGTACTCGTCCAGAGTCATCAAGTTCACAATTATCATTAAACCACATTCTAAATTCGTCATTCTTCAGTTTGGTTTCTTGTGCGTCTTTCTGAAACTTTTCAGGTATTTGTGGAAGTTTGTTAACAAAATATTTCGCTGCATATTCAATGATAATATTGAATATTTCATTATAATATTCATTTTTAAGTTTATCACTGAGACTACAGTCTGCAATAAATAGTAATCTATCCGCGTCTTCTTTTTGTCTCATTCCGGTTCTATCAAAATGAGACCCAAATGAAACCTGCTTGTAACGATTATATACTGCCTCTTCATTCGAGTCGACTTTGGGAATATGGTTGCTCAAAATAAACATTTTATACAAGATATTTATACTTTCACTCGTTCCAAACATGACTTCATTTTCAATCGTTTTCCCATCCGCGATCTCTTTCATCAAAACCGCATTTGTCTTTTTTGTAGAAAATTCATCCAACCAAACAAGCCTCTTTCCTTTCGTCATACATAGTTGTTTATGAATTTTTGCATTTCCGTCTTCAATCATCGAACCTTTTGATTTATAGACGTAGTTCGGCATAAGTGTGTTCAAAATATCAAAGAAGAATGTTTTCCCATTATCTCCCTTCCCATTTTCAGTGCCATCAATCATAAAATACAAGGACTTTTCTAATTGAGGCATCCCTATAAATGAGTATCCGATTAAAGCCAAATAATATTCCAAATGTTCAATATTGTTGTTAAGAATTTTGTTCAAAACCGATTTGACATAATCGATTCTGGATGAATCAGAAGGTTGCCAATCATATGGAATTGTATCTGTCAAAAAATCATCCCATCGCAACCCTTCGCGAAATGTCTTTGTTTTCAAATCCATAACACCATTTGTAAAAGCCAATATGCCTGGAGTTGTGTCAAGTTTGTTTTCAAACAAATCATTTACCAACTGTGCACGTAGATTTTTCACGCACATAGTTATGTATCCAGATGCATTAATCTTCGTATAATATCGCAAATACTCCTTTTGAATTCCAATTAGCTTATCTTTTTCTTCACCATCAACACCAATCATTTTGTTCGCTAACTGTGCATTTGAATAATCAATGTATTTGCGTATTTCACTTATAACATAAAATGTCGGTTCTTTAATCTGTTTCCATAATTGGGTTTCAGGAACTAAAACATACCAATTCTCTTTACATAACACGAGTGTTTTCTTTAGTTCTGGTGAAATTATCGTTGAGCACTTGAACACGTCTTCTAAATCTTGAATTGAAATGTAACGAGAAGTACTATATTTCGCACAAATATCATTATATGCAGTCTCGTCGCTCATCTTACAATAACGATAAAATGTGCCGATAGTCATCTTCCCGTCTTTATACGAGTTCCAGGTTGCATCAAACGCGGTTTCATCATAGTTTGCTCCGGGACGGTTCGACATCGTCCGAGCCAGTTCTTTGTATTCGGCATTCTCCGATCGCAGCGACCACAAGATGTTTCGCCAGTCCTCGTAACAACCGCTTGAACATATGAACTTGTCATCAATGATTTCAGAGAGACGCATGATTTTATCAACTTGTCTCATAATGGGTTTGAACGTAGTCCTAGTTTGTTTTTCAGTCGGCATATCCATATGTTTTACAGTTGCGTCATCGTCCCCGAGCGAAATAATTGTATCTGCAAATGTTCCTTCAACCAGTTTGAGTGGTCGATTTTGATTCTCTTTCGAACCGTAAACAGAGCGTAATTTCCCGTTGGTGTTGTAAACACCTTCATCAAACAACTTGCCAGTTTGGATTTCGACATATTCATTCCAATCCTTGAAATCACAATCTGTATTCATGAGCTCGTTCATTTTCTTCCAAAACATTTTTTGTTCACATTTCACCATTTTTACATTCGGAATGTGTAAATGAATACTGTGGCACATGAGTCTTTTTCCTTTGTCGTCCAAAAAGTCGGGACTACTTGCAGTCGCCACTGCAAAACGCGGGACGCATTCGAGTAATACTTTGTTAAGAGCACGTTTCGCATAATCAATGAATATTTGAGTGTGTATTTCTAAGAATTCGACTGTACCATATGGATGTTTGCAGTCAATGTCTGCATACAGACAAACTGGGACATCATCTGGAATAACTTCGTAACAGCTTTGAAATTTTTTACATAGTTTTTCATATTCGGCAGCATTGGTTGCTGTGCAACATATTGGCATGTTGGTGATTTTATCATTGGGAGATTTCATGCAGGTCACGTAGTTTATCATCTTTGTCTCTATATTTTCCCTAAAGATAATAAAATCGAATAATTTACGCGAATTATTTGATTATTTCCTAAATATAATATATTTAATAGTTCTTTTAAAATTTTGTTCATCGGTTTTAATATCAATATTGCTCCCAATAAATGTATACCCTTGCTTTCTAAGAATACCACGTACTATATTTAAGTAGGGTCGTTTACATTCGAAATTTGTCTTAAAAGACGAAATCTCAGAGCAGGCAAAACATTTTTGGATTTCGTCCTTCAAATCCAAAATCGCGGTTTGTTTCTCTACATTTTCATCCAATTCACTTAGCAGAAACTCGGTTCCAACGATATCGATAAGTGATTTACATAATTCTTCGCGTTCAGCATGATATTGTTCAGATAGTTTGATTCGCGGCATTATATATTCTGGAGACAATTTCTTTAATTGATTATTTTGCAAGAATATCTCTCTGCATAATAAATATAAGAGAATGTTTTTGATATTGATAAAAATTCTGGTGATCATGCTGTTGTTGGATTCGGTCTATTTGTACTCGACCAAAAACCTGTTTGGCGAGATGGTTGCGAAAATCCAGAGAACTGCGTTGCAAATGCGGTTGGTGGGTGCGGTCATCGTCTACCTGCTCTTGGCGGTGGGTCTCTATTATTTCATTGTGAAACCTGGACGCTCGGTTTGGGAGGCGGCACTTTTAGGCTTGGTGATCTACGGGACCTATGATTTCACGAACTATGCGATATTGAAGAACTATGATTTGACGATTGCAATCATGGACACGGTATGGGGAGCCACATTGTTTGCACTCACGACATATGTCATGACGCGGATTGTTTAATATCTATCTCTATCCTATAAAAGAATGGAAAGTGGACGAATGATGTTGTTGCATTCTGCGATTATCGGTGTTTTAGCATATATCATTATGATGTTTGTACTTGGTCAACCGCAGATTGTCTCGGAAAATCGAAGTATTTTATTGGCTGCGTTTGCATTAGCCTATATGATTTTATTTGGTCATGGATTACCGACGTCAATCAACAAGAGCTTGTTTTAAACCTTTGCACATTTAAAACGCCGATTATATAACCTGAAATCGCCTTCGGCGATTTCTCGGATATAAAAGGTGATTTATCAGTTGCAAAGTGACAGTTACCTAAGCACGTTCAAAGATGCCGACCTCTGGTCGGCATTTATAATGTGCAAAGGTGTAATAAAGGGGGGGAACACCACCCTTTTGATCCCCATTAATTCTTATTGAACTGCACGTTACCGCGTAGCGGCAATTGTGTAAGTATGAAATAAATATAATAATAATAATTTTATTATTATATCACAATGGAAACGATAACTATAAATGTTGGAAAATATAGATTTGAGATAATAGATGAAACATTCTATCTAGGTGATCAAATATATTCAAGAATTTTCAAAATTTGGGGTAATGTTTTAGACTATGTACATATATCAATACGATATGATAAAAATCAACCAGTTTCTGCACGTATCAATTTTGGAGAATTCAATGTCTGTATTAGTGATGTTTTATTAGAAAGAAAAAAATATATAACAATGGTTAAAACATTATTATCCGTTTTTCATGTAAAAATACCAACAATAACTGAACTATCATTTGATGACAATTCAAATATTGAATGCACAACAAATGTCTATCCTGTTTTATTATATTATTTTTCAATAGCATTTAATGGAGAAACCTGGTATGAAAATATTTTTAATGCAAGACAAAAAGATGTAAATAAACATACCAAATATAAAGAAAAAATAAACAAGTTGCTATATTTACAAGAAGAAAAGTCAAACACTAATTTTATACGATTTTTGCAAATATCTTGTCCTCCAGGAGAATTATTCGACGAATTGGAAAAATATTATATTGTTTCAAAAACATTTGGAGATTTTTTTACGTCAATTCCGGAAATAGATAGATGCAGACTTGTTGGTGATTGGATTTCTAATTTTATGAGGTACTTTTTGAAAGAAGTTTTTTCATATAATGATTGGATAATTGAACTACCAGCAGTTTCTACGTATGATATTCAAAAATACTATTGTCCTGATTACCAGATTTTTCATAATAGAACATACTACGGTTTGGGTGTTAGTGCGTTAGATGTGTAATAATATTGAAAAATGGGTGTTTCGCAAGGCGGTGGCGAAGCACATCAAATGTGTAAATCTACAGCGTAACGGCAAGGGTGTAACAATATACAAAATCATAAATAAATAAACAAACGCAATCATGTATTGCTGTTTATGCACGAGTATTATTCTAATATTGGTGGTTGGATTGTTGGTTGTACTGTATGAGATTGGTGGTTGGAATGTTGATGAAAATGGTAATTTAATGGTTCCGATGGCTCCAAATCAACTCCGTGGTATGTATATTGAAAGTATTGTAAATGATCACTATACCAAGGTGTACAAGGGTGTTATTGATAGTTCAATGAAGGGACAAACAAGCTATTATTTTACAGTTATGTGTGTACAACGTACATGGACAGACAACTGTGATAATTATGATGGTTACCAAGAATGGTGTAAACAATATTCAGGCGGTACAATTCCAAATATTCAACCAAAACAAATAATTAAACCCTTGATCAAAAAAATACAAAACGCATTTCCAGGAAGCAATATTACGAAAGGTTATGAAAACTGTTGCGACCGATATAGAATATTATGGTAAACTAAATATTGTCGAAGATACATTCGCTTACTCATCATAAATAAATTAACCAAAAATGGATGTCACACAACAAACCAAACTTTCAAAGGCCGAATGGGAATCGGTGGAGATCCCCGTCTCTGAGGATGAAAAACGTATATTAGAACTAATCATCGCTGGTTACTCGGATGTAAACATCAAACACAACAACAACAAGTCGCTTTTCAATTGCATCAAGATCGAAAACACCCCGATTGTCGAGACATTTTTATACTTCAAGTTTTTCCGTCAACATGTCTTGGAGATTGGTAAGATCGTGGCAGCAAATGTTCTCTTTGTAGATACCTTCGATAAATCGATCAAGGAGGTGAACTTGACAAAACTGAAGACCGCCGACAAGATCCGAATCGAAAACATCAGCACCTACATCGATCCAGAGATCATGGAGCTCGTTTATCTGAGATTTGTGAAAGAGATGATGGTCCAGTTTTATGAGAAAAAGAACAGTTACTACGCGTTTTACTTGTATACCCTGATCCAGTTGCGAAACATCAATGTCACGAATATAAACAAACACGTGATGGATTTCGTGGATATCTGCATCACGACGATCAACTCTGAAACAGTCTTGGCAAACATCATCAAAAACGCCTACGAGTTTATCGAGAAGAACAAGAACCTGTTTCGATACGGCGACATCACCTTATATGACCATCAAAAACGCTTGTTCAACCTGTTCAAACACTCGCATGCGAACTTCATGACGGCGAACGAAAGATCGAACCTGGTGTTGTATACGGCCCCCACCGGAACGGGCAAAACCCTGTCGCCGATCGGCCTGGTTAAGAACCATCGCGTGATTTTCGTGTGTGCGGCGAGACACGTGGGGATGGCACTTGCAAAATCCGCGATTTCAGCACAGAAATGCGTGGCATTCGCTTTTGGATGCGAGACGGCGAGCGACATCCGCTTGCACTATTTCGCGGCGGCCGTTTACAAGATCAACAAGCGGTCAGGTGGCATCGGGAAGGTGGACAACAGCGTCGGAACCAAGGTCGAGTTGATGATTTGCGATGCACAGTCGTATTTGATTGCGATGTATTACATGTTGTCATTCAACCATTCGAACCGAATCATCACGTATTGGGACGAGCCGACGATCGGGATGGATTGCGAAACGCACGCGTTGCACGAGATCACGCATCGAAACTGGTCGTTGAACAAGATCCCGAACATGGTGTTGTCATCCGCCACGCTGCCGAAGGAGGAGTTGCTGATGCCGATGATTATGGATTTTCGAACCAAGTTTCCGAACACGGCGTTGACGAACATTGAGAGTCACGAGTTCAATAAGTCGATCTCTGTTCTAAACAAGGTGGGATATTGCATGTGTCCGCACAACATGTTTGAGAAACATGCGGAAATGATCCGGTGCGTGGAGTATTGTATGGAAAACAAAACGCTGCTTCGGTATTTCGATTTGAGCGAGATATTGAAACTGATCGAGTACTTGAAGCGATCGAACCTGATTCCGGCTCAATATGTGGCGGACATGTATTTTGATAACGACATCAGCAAAATCAAGATGAACAGTATCAAGACCTATTACCTGGATTTGTTGAGTCGAATCCAGGAGAGATCGTGGCCGAATGTGCGTGATTTTGTAAAGGCGTCGATGAAACGCAAGTTTGACAGAAACAAAGAGGTGAAGAACGCGACGACTTATGTGGACAAGGCAAAGACGGCTTCCTACACGTCTGGAGGGGTGTTGATAACAACCGCGGATGCACATACGCTGACAGATGGTCCGACGATCTATTTGACGGAGAACATCCAGACGATTGGCAACTTTTACATCCAACAGTCGAGTATTCCGAAAAACGTGTTTGACAATATATTCAGAAAGCTTGCGGAGAACAATCACGTGTTATCGAAAATCGCAAAGTTGGAAGACGCGTTAGAAGACGAACTGAAAGGAGCGGAGATGAAAGAGAAAAGCAACAAGGACATTGATGATGATATGGCATCGGTGAGAAACCGGATCGACAAACAGATCGAGGCATTGAAGTCGCAGATTCAGGTGTTGTCGTTGGACCCGGTGTATATTCCGAATACAGTGCCGCACCAAAACGTCTGGACAAGCCCGGTGGTGGAGAATGCGTTTGTTCCGTCGATTGATTCTCAAACGGCTCGGCGTATTATGGAACTGGAGATTGATGATCGACTTAAGATCCTGTTGTTGTTGGGGATAGGGTCCTTTGAGACGACCGAGAACTCGTTTTACACGGAGATTGTGAAGGAGATGGCGTTCCAGAAACGGTTGTTTATGATCATTGCGTCGTCGGATTACATTTACGGAACGAATTACCAGTTTTGTCACGAGTTTGTAGGGAAGGATTTGACGAACATGTCTCAGCAAAAGACGATACAAGCGATTGGGCGTGTGGGTCGAAACAATGTTCAACAAGAATATACTGTAAGGTTTCGAGATGACAGTATAATCTTGAATCTGTTTAAGCAACAAGATCGCAACATTGAAGCTGAGACGATGTGTCGATTGCTTGTTACCGATGTTGATGAAGAAGACGTTGTTGTAGAAAACGTCGACCATGAAGACGTCGACCATGATGAAGAAATCGTTTGTAAAACAGGTGGCGGTGTCCGGATTGATGAGGATGATGATGATACCGATTTTTTAACTTAATTTAACTAAAATGGAAAGACTATACCAACTTTAAACTTAAAAAAAGAGGGATCAAAATAAAAAATCAAAAGGAGGGATCAAAAGGGAACGTAGTTCCCTTTAACGAGTGTTTACAAAAAACTCTCTACTCGACTCGAGTGTTTTATAATCTCTATCTATTTTTGTAGGCAAACTAAAAGGAACTGGCAAGGTACTGATGTCTTCACAATACTTGATATACCCGACCCCTTCGTTATACACATTTGGCACAGCATACTCAAGGACCAAACGATTCAGCCTAGCAACTTGGGCAGTGATTCCAGTGGGAATGTGTTCCGCATATTGCATATAAATACTTCGCATAATGATTTTGAGAGTGTCCGGATTTTGAGGAAGAACTGTGAATTGTCTCCCAGATTTCTCGTAAACCCCTGCACGAATCCCATTCTGGATGATTTGCATATTGCCGGCCGAAAAAAACAGATTGCTTAATGCATTCTCTTCCCATTCGCCAGCAATCGCCCCTCGATACTCGGTTGCTTTGTTTTTGATCGCGACCTTCTCGGCCATTTTGAACTGAACCATTGGATCCGGTTGATCCATCAAATTCACACGACCATTATATCTTGCTAAATCCAAAATTTTGTTGTTATAGGCATTAAAAACCGTTGTTGCTTTAGACATATAATATTATATAACAAAGTATTATATATAAAAAAAAAATATGGATTTTTATAATTTTTACACAATGGTTACAGTTATTGCGATCCTTCTTCTTATTTCTGCTTTAGCATTTGTTGGATGGACCATGTCGAAACAAAAAGAGATCGATGATTATCCGAAACTCCGAACCACCTGCCCCGATTTTTGGGCGATTGATAAGGATGGAAAATGTGTCCGACCTGGTCCAGGCGGGTTGAACCGAGGAAATGATTCGGACGATTACTTTGTAGGTGCATATGGTGTTGAAGGTAATATTTTCGACCCGGCAGACGCTGGATGGGCATCCGCTGGAAATGCGGTTTGTGGAAAACAAAAATGGTCAAACTCTCAAGGAGTTGCATGGGACACAGTAACAAACGCCAACTTTTGTTAAGTCAACTTATACATTGCTGGCAAAAAACAGGCAAGCGACGACATCACTATTCCTAAAGAAATCAAGGATGCTTCGGCAATGCGAGATTTTTGTTTGACTACATTGCTCAAATCGTCGATAACGCCTTGTGTGATTAAGGTCTCACTACTAATTGTAAAATCTTTGAATGGTTTCTCTGTACTAGTGGGCAAAAACCGTAGTAGATAGGCTTTGATTGCATCCGCTCCACCAAACATCTGTGTGACTACAAGATTGACAGTCTCATCTCGTGGTTTAGAAAACACAGTACCCAATGTTTCCGTCAGTTGGCTAGTGTTTACAAACCAGTATCCGATGGTGTTTTCGAATGCTCGAACGACGATGGGAGAAATGTACATCAATGCGAATATGGGTAGTATGATCACCGCAGTGGCTATCAAGCCGAACAAAAACACGTATCCGACACTAAACTCGTGTCCAATCGTCGCCTTTGTAGCCCACGCAATGCAACTGGTGATTAACCAACATATGAGACCAATCACGAGTTTATTCTCGGATATATCAGAAAACATATAAATCAAAAACACGACAGCAATGCATCCAATCAGTATTCCTGCAAATGAACCGTTTACGACAGATGCGTCAATATTCGCCATTTTTATAATATCCGACGAGATTGTATTTTGGCGTAAATACTTATTCACAAAATGTATACAAAACAAGTATATACATGTTGTCACCAAATCTCATTGATCCAAATGTTCGGCAGTTTATCGACAACTCGCTGAAAAGTGTGCATGAGTATAAAATGAATACCTACACGTATTTTCTAAATTTTACTGTGGTTCTTACCTTTGTCTTGGTGTTTGGCGGGGTGTTATATTATCGATACACGACAAAACCGACGCCGCAAGAGATTCAGGCGAAAATGAAGCACGACCAGAACATCATCATGTCGAAAATCCAAATGTATCAAGACGATAAGAAAAGGGGCGGGTATTCCGATATGACCAAGATGCCTTTTGTTGATACGGATTATTATTTACGAAAATAATTGTCGTGTTGAGTATTATACCAATACCGAATAATGACAGATCATGATCAAGAAGTGTTTGAAAAGGTTATTAATAATAATGGGAAATCGATTCTCGGTACAAAATGTTTCATTGATGTCCCGCTTTCAGGTGAAATCAGCCTCTCTGCACTAAAAGGCAAGGGTGTCGATGAGCTGCATTTCGTGGAGGGGAAGATTACCCGGATCTATAATGTCCCTCCAGGAATCAAAACCATCGTGATCAACAACAATCAGTTGGAAAGTATCCCCACGATGGAGCTGAAAGATTTAGTAAATCTCGAGGCGAACAATAACAAAATCTTGAAGGTGGATTTGAAAGGCATGGAGCATCTACATTCATTGATGTTAAACCAGAATCTGATTGCATCGGTCACACATTTGCCGAAATCCTTACACACGCTTAGCTTAAACCAGAACCGATTGAAAGAACTCAACCTACGTGCTTGCGAGTCATGTGTGAAGGTCAGCACTCTTGATAACCTGTCTTTGTCTCGGATATACAATGCACCTGTTACCAATCACAACTTTGAACTGAAAAAGGATGAGCATACGCAACTTGATCATAAACGGACTCCAACAACAAGTCAATCATCCGAGGTGGTCGATGTAAAACAGGCCGTTGATCAGTACTATGCCCTGCAAAACAAATATGCGACGTATAAAAAAACGGTGATTGCACGCATCATGTCAAATGGAGACAAAACGCGAGCGGAAAACATAAAACAGGTGAGAAACACGATATTCAAATGCGTCAATTGCAAACAAAAAGGCGGCACCAAGTTTTGGAAAGACACCGACAACAATCTCAGAGCGGTTTGTGGGAATGTCTCGACACCGTGTAATTTGAACTTTTCGATATTGGCGAGCTTGACGATGAGTGCAGACGAGACGCGGGATGAGGTGGAGGGCGTCGAGAACGCGAAGCGAGAGATTATTCAATTGAAAATGGATACCCTGTTTGGATATGTGGATGGCGAAAAATCGGTGGAACAGTTTAATAAAAACATGGAGATCATCAATGCAGAAATGCTGGCGTCAGATGAGAAGGAAGATGTCGCCGATCAGAAAAAGATGATTACGAAAAAGATGCGAGATGTGTATGGTGAACTCGAGATGATTCGGAAACTGAAACACGAGTATCAAATGAACAACAACCGCGAACTGTTGTCCGAAATGGTATCTCATCGGAAAAATATCAAGAACAATCTGGATACGATTCGATCATTGAAATATCCGATCATTGAGGTTGTGCAAGACGGGATTACCCATGTTTTGAAAGAGCTCCCTTATAGCTTGGATGTCTTCAATCCGAACCTGGATCTTTTGAAAGTGAACAAGTTCTTACGATAAGGCGACGCCGACTGCTTATAAGGCGACGCCGACTGCTTATATGGCAACGCAGTCGACAGCTTACGTCTGCGTTTGGTTCCTCTCTTTCCACCTTTGGCATTCTTCTGCCCAAGGGAGTTGTTAAATATATTCGTACAGAGTCTCTGTACAAACCATTTTACACGATTTTCTTGTGTTGGCATTTTTCTACTTGAGGATAGATCACAATCAATCGATCGACTGTTTATAGAATAACGACATAACTGAGAGATTGGATTGATGGAAAGAATCGAATTATTATTATTAAAATATTTTACCATTGCATGAATTGATTCGTAGTTTAGACCAAGTTTTGTTTGTATTTTGTCATAGTCAAACATGATATTATCGTACAACCGCGTATACGCTAAAAACTGCGTGAGCATGTATATTTTTCCATGTCGTTTCAAATCCTCGTCACGCTCATCAATGATTATCATAAACTTTGTATCAAAATCAAGCCCTTTCAAGGAATCTCCTAATGGACAAACATTACGAAAATGAAAATCCATGTTTATTAAATTTTCGTTGTCTACAAAGTGGGTTACTAAACTATTCAGTTTTTCAAGAAACCGATCCTCATTCTCTACTTTGGTTACGGTGTCGCACTTTTCAAGCAAAACATGTATTTTCGCTCCAGTAACCAGATGTTTCGTAATATCTGGAATCTCGGTAGGAATGCCATCGATTTGAATCGCATAGATCTCCGGTGCATATCCACTTTTGAAGAATTCTTGATGAAGCGTATATTCATTTTGAATTGTATACTGATCTCTCGACCACATAACTGCTCTACGAGTTTGTGGGGATGCTTGTTCAATTTCATTTTTTCTAAACACTCTTTTCAACTCATTTGCGTCAAGTTTAAAACTGGTTGCGGTTATATCTAATTTATCAAGTACGGCATCAAAATCTTCTTCCAATTGTTCACCCACATAGATTTCAACAATACACATTTTTGCAGAATCAGTGGGATATGTTGATTTTACTTCGAACGCAACGCTTGTAGTTGGTTTATCTTCCACGATTTGACAGTTGTATGCTCGTTTTGATGAACCTTCTCCTAACTCATTACTTGGAACTATGTATGGCATAATATATATAGTTTATAAATATTATTGTAAAAATATTTATAAAATTTTCTCTTTTTTATTTGCGTTTGTGTGTTCTACGTGATCTTCTGCGTTTTGTCGCACCTCCCATTGTTGCACCCGTTGCAATCCGCGCGGGATTCGTTGTTGCACCTACAGAGGGATTTCCCATTGCATCCCCCGCGGGATTCATTGTTGCATTCGATACGTGTACTTTATTATTTTTTTCACGAATCTCCATTGTAACCGATTCGTCTACTTTTCGGCAGTTATCTAATTTATTCACAAAATCGATAAGTAATAATTTTGTATGAGGAGATATTATTTCATCGTCGCTCTTAATAATAGTCATCAAATTTTCAACATACTCAGTTAAATAGTTTGAGTTTTCACAGTTATTGACATTCTTCACCAAATATTTGGACGTATCCTTATTTATACCATCAATCAAATCAGTCCGTGCAGAAAAATTAGTTGACTGAGGGTTCAACTGATTTATTAACTCTTTTACCATGTTTATCTTGATCGAGTTTTCGATAACATCGCGTGCATTTCCTCCGCGGTGTTTTCTCCTTTTCGACTGTTGTCTTTTCGACTGTTGTTTTGCCATTCTTCTATAAAGAATACTTATATAATTATGCTAAATAGAAAAGAAAATAATTGTAAATAATATATATATACAAAAAAAACATGTGGGCAAAAGAAATATTATTCTTTGTAATCGGTATGTTGTTATTTATTGGGTATAAACATATTACACGCAAAAATCTACAAGAACTTGACTTGGATGTATACACATATACGGTTGCTGCGGTCGGTCTATATGCGATCTATTATTTTCTTCGAAACAAATCGAAGTTGTTCTATCTATGAGCTACACATCTCACACTCTTTCGGCTCGATTGTGAATTGTTGGGCACGGTGTTTCGCCCTTCTCCTCAAATAATACATACCCGTTTTCAATCCTTTCGACCATGCGTAAAAATGCATCGACGTGAGAGAATTGTAGTTCGGGTCTTCCTGCCACAAGTTCAAACTCTGGCTTTGGCAGATGAACGCCCCTCGGTCGGCGGCCATATCAATCACATGACGCATTGGGATCTCCCAAACCGTCTTGTACTTTAGCTTCACTGAATCCGGGATGTTCTCTATATGTTGAACACTCCCTTGATTGGCAATGATGCTGTTTTTCAGGTCTGTGGTCCACAACCCCAAGTCGATCAACTCCCGCATCAAATACTTGTTGGTCAATGCGAACTCTCCTGCCAAGGTGCGGCGACTATAAATGTTGCTTGTGAATGGTTCAAAGCATTCGTTGAATCCGAGAATCTGCGAGGTAGATGCGGTCGGCATCGGTGCCAATAATAGCGAGTTGCGGACACCATGTTTCGCAATCCTCTCTTTTAATCCTGCCCAATCAAGATTGTTTGAAGGGGTCACATTCCACATGTCGAATTGCAAGATGCCGTGGGATGCGGGCGACCCCGCGTATGTTTCATACGGCTCGTGTTTCTCAGCCAGGTCGGAGGATTTCTCGAGTGCACCGTAGTAGATGGTCTCGAAAATCCGGCGGTTCACCTCTTTTGCCTCGTCGCTGTGGAACGCGATGTTCATCAACATGAACACGTCCGCCAACCCTTGGACGCCGATTCCGATCGGTCTGTGTCTCAAATTGGAGAGCCTCGTTTTCTCCGTGGGATAGTAATTCACGTCGATCACCTTGTTCAAGTTGTCCGTAATCACCCCAGAGACCTCACGCAGCTTCTCGTAATTGAACACGCCGTTTTCAACGAATGTAGGGAGACCGATGCTCGCCAGGTTGCAAACTGCCGTCTCGTCGGATGTAGAGACCTCCATGATTTCGCTGCACTGACCGGTTATTATTCCGTTAAAAATTCCCATGTGACGTTTTGGTTCTGTAAAACAAAATGTGTCGGAAGGGTTGTTGTCTGATTCAATCGAAGTGATATTAATAAACCAATATGGGAGAAACTCGTCAGAAGGCATTTTACAACCAATGAGTTTGGTTCCTACTTTCAAATCTTTGCAATCAACTTGTTTTACTGTATTATCTGCAAATATGTAGAACTTGTGGTACTCAGTACATCGAATATTCAAAACGATATCGCTATTGTTTGGCTTTCCATATACTTTTAACATCTTTTGATTTTCTCCAGTTTTTTTCACAGTGACTTCGCTGTATTCTTCGCCATTCCAAATGTTAACTTTTTGGTTTTCTAACGAATCGATTCGAACATAACCTCTATCTGTTAAAATCAATGTTTCGGGTGCGACGCAAAGGTTTGAGCTTTTGATCACGCCGATGTTTTTCTGGTTTGATTTCTTATTGGCGGTGTCTTTATAACACAAATAGGGTGTTCCCGTCTCCATCTGGGCATCGAGAACCTTGAACCAGAGGTCGCGAGCCGAAACGGTGGCCCTTCCTTTCCCTTCACTCTCGTACTTGGTATATAACGTCTCGAACTCTTCTCCATAGAGATCCGACAATCCGGGACATTCGTCGGGGCACATCAATGTCCAAGAACCGTTGCTCTTCACGCGATTCATAAACAGATCGGGTATCCAAAGGGCATAGAAGAGATCACGGGCCTTCAGTTCCTCATCGCCATGGTTCTTTCGCATTTCCAAGAACTTTTCAATATCCGCATGCCAGGGCTCGATATAGATGGCAAAGGAGCCGTTGCGTTTGCCTCCGCCATTTTTCACCAACCCGGTGTGGGTAACGAAGTTGTGATGATTCTCGTTGTCTACCTCGATGTCGATCACGCGACCGCGATAGTGTTCGGTCCGACTATTGCCCTTTACGATGCTGAACAAACACCCATTGTACTCGAAGTAGTTCAAATCGGTGTTGACTCGCAGACCCTTGTTCGAAAACAGATTGCAAATTGCTGCGGTTCTGGGAATCACCAACAAGACAACATTCGGGGTCACGCTATATCCTGACGTCAGCATACCGAGTCGCATCAACATATACCGCACAGACTCCACAATGCTCGGCGAATTCATTTTGAGACCGATTTGGAGGTTTGCAACATTTCCGCGAGTGGTTTCCAGCAAGCCTTTCACGATACTCAGTGTCTTTTCTCTTGGCAGGTGCAACATGCTTGGTTGGATATACTTCTCTGAGGTGGACGCCGAGACGGATGTAGAGGCCCTATAAAGCATTTCATACGTGAACTTGAACATGTTTGTCCGAGAGAACTCGATGCGACCTGGAACAATGGTGTATTGATAGATCCCGCAATTGTTTTTCAAATAGTTTTGGATAAACTCGATTGTCTCTACACTGGTGTCGGCATTCATCTCGATGAAACACTCGGTTTTGTCTTGGGATAGATTGCCATCCCCGATCAAAATCCCGTACATGCGGCAATCATCTATCGTGAAATGCACATTGTCTTGTTCCCATCGGGGAATCGGAAACCCGACGAAATCGTTCTTCTTCACGTGTTTCGCCTCTACAAAATCAGGGGCAATTAGACCCCTTTCCAGATCGGAAATCAGACTATGAAACTTGTCTGGGATAAAGACATCGTTCGGAATCACCCACAAGGGATGCATGTCTGTGAGTTTCAAGGAATAGATTGAGTGCTTGACCTGCAAATCGTAGATGTCACCCGAATACTCTGGGTAATCGAGCACCTTGCGAATGGGATAATAATGGCCATCGTCGGCGACGACCTCATCCCCGATACAGATGTTCTTGATTTTTGTAGGTCCTTGCTTGGTATATACGATCGTGTCTGGGTCCAAACACTGGTCTACATACTTGGCGGTGGTATTGAAGACACGCAACATGGGTACAATGCCATTACTCGTTCCGTTGGTTCCTCGAATATGACTTTTGGTTGCTCGGACGTTGTGGATATGCAACCCGATTCCGCCCGCCCATTTGCTGATAAGGGCACAGTCTTTCAAGGTGTTATAAATCCCGTCGATGCTGTCGTTTTCCATGGCCAAAAGAAAGCAGGAGCTCAATTGTGGACGCGGAGTCCCAGCATTGAACAAGGTCGGTGTGGCATGGGTGAAATATTTTTGCGACATCAAATCGTAGGTTCGCAAGGCACCCTCGACGTCGTTTCCGTGAATTCCGAAAGAGACACGCATCCACATGTGCTGGGGTCGCTCGACCACCTTTCCGTCGATTCGCATCAGATAAGAACGCTCCAATGTTTTGAATCCAAAGTAATCAAAGATGTAGTCACGCGTATAATCGATCCGCTTATCAATCTCTTCTTGATTCGATTCGATGGTATCGAGCAACTCCTTTGTTATAAGCGGCCAATGGGTATCATGTTTGTCTTTGTAATTGTAAAGCATTTGCATCACCGTGACCAGACTCACCTCGGTGTTTTTGTGGTGATTTGAAACGGTGATGTGACTCGACAAGGTTCCATAGTCGTAATGGATCGATGACATGGAGGCACATTGTTCGGCGGTGAGTTCATCGATCTTGGTGGTCGAGATCTTGTCGTACAACTGATCAATCACCTTCATGGCGAGCGAGGTGTAGTTGAGTTTGATCCCGGCCTCTTGACCAATTGTCTTGATTCTTCGCAGAATCTTGTCGAATGAGACAATCTCGACCTGCCCATCTCTCTTTGTTACGTACATTTCAGAAGACATGGGATGTAAATAATAATGAATATTAATCGATTATTATTTCTAAGTTGTTTTTTTAATGTGTGTGTGTGTGTGTGTGTGTTCTAAACATCTTGTATTTTTATCAAACATGTGGGTGCTTTCTCTGCCCTTTTCTTCGGCAACCTCTTTTCAAATCCGCCGTCGACCCTTTCTCTCTCGATAATATCCCAAACCTCCTTGACCTTGGGGGCCATCATTTCGAACCACATGCGATTGCGTTTTACCAAGACGCATGAATAGGCATCGCAATACCAATAGATGCGTTTGAAGAGAACATGGGTTTCTTTCAACTCTTGTTTTCGCTGGTCCACCCAGGCATTGATATCTGTCTTGACGAGCTTTATATCAAAAGGCATATAGACATAATGGGGAGAGTTGTCTGTGAAATCGCGGTTCACGAAATAGAGTATTACGCCGTTATACAGATACTTGTGTTTGTTTTTGTAAAAGAGATCTTCGTCGGTCTCGTCATATTCGCAGAACTTGGTTTCTAGAAAGTCGCATTCGTTCAGGTTGCATACCTCCATCTGTACCTGCATCTGAACCCAGTAATCCATTTTGGGTATGCCAGTGATTTCTCTCGATACTACATTTTTGATTTCGAGCATTCGGCCGTATGCATCCGACTCTTCGCTTACCACGATACCATCGGGAGACGCCCCGATAAAACTATAAGCGGGATGTTGAATGCATCCGAACTCTCCGACCTTGACCCGGTTTCGTTTTTCGTATAACATTACGGTTAAGGGTTCGTATTTGACGCCCCAATGCATGGGCGAATCGGTGTTTACATAAGAAGAAGAGGAGGAGGAAGAAGAGGAAGAGAAAGACGCTTCTGGTTTGCATTTCTCGCAAATCAGACTGTTTTTGTTGGCATCCGACCCAATTGCTTTCCAAATATTACTCGCGGTAATCAGATTGTGGCGAAACTGGTACCATTCGGGGGTTCTCTGGACCGGCTGAACCAGGTTTTGTAGATATTCAATCTGGGTTTTTATTAAATCTTTGTTCACAGATTGGTCATATGTGTGTGAACGCGGATTCGAATATGATCTGCGAGGGATGCTATGAATGGTGTAGAAGTTTTTAATAAAACTCCTCACTAGTTTTCGAAACTTCTTTTCGTGCAAAGATGGCTCCATGAGACCACTGCACACAAACTCCTCCAAGAATTCATGTGCGGTTTCATCGATCATGGTTTTATAAAACTCGGGCTGGCATTGTAGCAGCCCGTGTTTTTGCAAATATTCATCTACATAGTTGTGCACATCCGTTTCAAATTCAATCATTTCATCTTCGCTAAAATCAAACATTGCTTTTTTTGTTTATATATAAATGAAAAATACATTTATATATATTACATTTGATCAATATCATTTAATGCTCACATGGTGTGAGCGATTTGAGAGTGGATACTTTTTTATCGAGGTTGCGTATGGTGAACGCACGTGTCGCTACATTAAAACAAAGACCGCTTACGGAACTGATGACGCCTGCGTTTTTATCATACTCGACGTCTTTCACCTTCGCCAACTTGTCTTTGGTAAGGCACTCACTGAAAAACGTTTTCAAGCCCTTGATTTCCTTCATGGGTAAGTTGTTTTCCTTGCCGTATTTTTCAGCATATGCGTGGAGCTTTTGTATTTTGAGACGCTTGTCGAGCTTGTTCCAGGATTCGCTGTTCATGTTTTTTTTCTCAGTTTCGAGTAATTCGTCGATGTGGCTCATTGATTCGGTTGCTGAAGAAGAAGACGCGGGTTGATTGGTCAATAAACTTTTATATTTATACATCAGCTTGTTTTCCTCTTTTTTTGTTGTGCTTTCGATTGCATGATCGGTTGTTGTTGGTGCTGAAGTTGGTTGATGAAACATATTTTAATGATTGTCTTTTTATATTATTTAATTAAAATATGTTTATATCATTTTATTCAAAGGTAGTTATTGTATACGGAACCATTTTCAGATAATTATGTAATATAATATAAAAAAATGGAGGAAACGACGAAAACAGTTTTCTTAGCAACCCCATCATCATCTTCATCATCTTCATCGTCTTCATCGTCTTCATCGTCTTCATCGTCTTCATCGTCTTCATCGTCGTCGTCGTCGTCATCGTCATCGTCTAAGACAAAGAACCAGAGAAAAGAGACAATCAAATGGAAGTTTGACACAAAATATTTAGAGTTTGACAGACAATGGGAATGCCTACAATCATTGGATCTCGTAGAAGAAGTCCGCAAAGAAATGAAACGCCAAATACAACACAAGATATCTAGTTACAAGATGCAGGACATACAAAAAAACAAGTACGATGAAGACAAATTCGTGAACTTTCCATTTGTTGTCTCTCTCTTGATCGAAAAGAGATTGCGATGTTTTTATTGCAAGGAGCCGGTATATATTTTTTACAACTATGTGAGAGAAAACCGACAATGGACACTTGAACGCGTGAACAATGCACATGGACATAATACAGACAACGTTGAAATCGCATGTTTGCATTGCAACCTACGGCGAGGAACCATGTACCACGAACGATATGTATTCACCAAACAGTTGCAGGTTGTGAAATTAGCATAAAAACGAAATAAACACCAGCCACCTATCTATTTCAAAATGGAAGAGAATCACTTGGTAAACCAAAAGCTTGATTATTTCATCAATATCCGAAAAATCCCCAACATTGTCTTTCATGGATCCCCGGGTTCGGGTAAACGAACCATTGTCGGCGACTTTATCAACCGCATCTACCACTCCGATCGTGCCAAGATTAAAAACTATGTGATGTTTGTGAACTGTGCCCACGGAAAAGGTATCAAGTTTATCAGAGACGAACTGAAACAGTTTGCAAAGACAAACATCCAATGCAACGAAAACAATCTCTTCAAAAGCATCGTGATGTATAATGCGGACGAATTGACGATCGATGCACAATCCGCGTTAAGACGATGCATTGAGCTGTTTAGTCATACCACCCGGTTTTTCATCGTGGTTGAGAACAAACATAAGCTGTTGAAACCCATCTTGTCTCGATTTTGCGAGATCTATGTTCCAGACAAGAATCACGGATTCACCTTGCACACTCTCCATATAAACAACACTTATGGATTGCAAAATTTGAAACGCGAGCAGCGTATGCAACAACTGATGCCGATCTTTCAAATAACGCCGACCTCGACCTCGACATCGACCTTACAGTATGATTACAAGTTTTTCATGAACCTGTCGAACCGTTTGTACGAAGAGGGCATCTCTTGTTTAGACATTTTGCAGTTTTTCGAAGAAGACATATCGGCGTCTTTAGATGACAAGTTCCGCGAAGAGATGATTCGGGTCCACTTCTGTTTCGATAAAATCAAATCCGAGTTCCGATGTGAGAAAATGCTGATGATGTATTTGTTCGATTATATGTTTTTACGTTCAGATCGAAGTTTGAAAAATGTATCGTTTTTATAAATGGATGATTTTGTACTCTCGAATTTGAACGAATCCCGCAATGAATGGTGTAGTCGACTCGTATCCATCTTGTCTCCGCGAATTATTGAAGGCGTTCGTTCGATCTTTAATGAATCTTGGAAGGTCAGTGTAGAGAACAAGGAGGTAGACAAATACTTGATGACCTTTCAGAACTTTCTTTGCAGGATCCCGAAATGGAACAACACGATCATCGATGAAGAAAAACAGCGTATCATCGAGAAGTCGGGGTGCAACTATTTAGAAGACTTGATTACCTGTGTTCATGTGATCCAGCTGAAGGTGTTAACATGTGTTCGTGTGGGAACGAGACAAAAGAAGATCGATATCTCGATTCCCAAGTTGAACGATTTTGTGCACAAGATCTACATCAATGTAGCGAGCAAGGTTTATAAAAACGCATATTTGTTTGATAAACATTCGTCGCCCTTGGTGCAGCAAAAACACAACCGAGAGTTCGAGATTATCATCGAAGAGTGTATTTTGAAGACCATTCGCGACAGTATTCCGACCGAGGCCATTGTGCGTGCGTATTTGGATGAATCGGTTGAACAGGAGGAGGAGGAGATTGTGACAGTGACAACGGAAGACAATGGGGTAGAGAAGATCGAGGTTGTCGAGAACGTCGTAGAAGAAGAGGAGAAAGATAAAGAGAAAAAAGAAGAGAAACCGATTACATTCGATGGCGTACCGACAATCACCAACATGGATGACAAACCTGTAGTAAACCGATTGACATTTGATGATATTGATCATGCAATCACGACGGATGGCAAAGAAGAGAAGATTGTCGCACCCAAGTCGGTGGATCGATTGGAAAAAATCAGTGAAGCTCGATACAATGAACGAAAGATTGCCGAAGCGGAGGAGGAGGATGATGAAGACACGTTGAAAATCAGCGATGATATATCGATTGATCTGGGATTCACCGATTTGAATCCCTATGAAAAGAAAGAGGATGACGTTGTTGTGTTAAATGACATCGAAGAACTCTTCTAAAGGGAACTGCCGTTCCCTTTTTCTCGCGTAAAAGGTGAAACCTGACGGTTTATAGCTTACTCCCATGCTTAAAAGGCGTAACACCGACGTACCTGTAGGTCTGAATACGGTTCCTCTCTTATGCTTCGCTAATCCTCCCTTTTAAGCATGGGATTAAAAGGGAACGGCAGTTCCCTTTAAGGAAACGATATAAAAACAACCCATTTGGGTCTATTAATACACACGATGACCGAGGTTCAAATCACCAATGAGTTTTTGATTGATATTAAAAACAACATTGAAAAAATGACAAAAAACAATCAAATCGAGGTTTTGAAAATCTTGAAAACACACAAATCTGTGAAACTCAATGAAAACAAGAGCGGGGTGTTTGTGAATATCTCGTTTTTGTCGAAGGATATCCTTGGAGAACTCAGTAACTACATTAAATATATCAATGATCAAGAGTCTGTGATTAATAATATTGAATCGCAGAAACAGGATTTTAAAAACGCTTTTTTCATGAACTAGAGAGTCATAAAACTATTAGTTATCATGGCGAATACTCCATTTTTTATGAACCAGATCTTGTTTGGGCAATCGAATCTACTAGAGAAGAATGGTGGTTCTTTGGCTCAATTGAGTGAATATATGTTGACTCCGGAGAACTGGCAGACGCAGATTAAGGTTCAAGAAGCGGTTCAGCAAGCGGTTCAGCAAGCGTATACAAGTCATCTTATAGCGATTCCTGTCGTTCAACAACCGTTACCGAGTCCTCCACCTGTCCGCAGTCGATATAAACCCAGGATGAAGGATTCCATATTTTGGTGCATCTATACCGAAATCAACGACGAACCCACCGGAGAAACCAACTTGGTGAACGTAATGATGCACGAGAAGAGGACAATCTCCGAGTTTTTCAATCAAAATCCAAATCTATTGAAAAACTCCAATCACAAGATCACATTGGCAAAAATCAATGAGATCCGATGCAACCTCATGACAAAACACTTCATGGATAGTATCGATAACTTCATACCATGCTCCATCTACTATAAACGCCCGATATATGTATTGTTCGAAGACATCAATGCATATATGAAATTTGTTGACAAAAACTATGTAAGTGATGACGTCAGTGATGCGATCAATGAATCAATCTTGATTTATGCATCAGGTGGTCGATTCTCTCGCGAAACGTGTAGATCCAAAGTTGCCGAGTTTCTTCAAACCGCCTCATTATCACTTTTCTATATGGAACATTATGAGAAGTTGTTGTCGGGTATCTCCACATACAAGCTCGATGAGTTGAAACAAATGTACACGACGGTGTTTTCAAACCTTGATGAGACACTTAAAAAACAAGAGTATTTCGAAAAAGTATTAGTAAAATGTCATACGGTTGTGAATGAAAAGATCCGATGAGTAGGGGAACCGTAGGTTCCCCCTACGACCCCCTCCCTAATGTGATTTTTGTGTTGTGACTTTTTTATTTAACGCTTATAAAAAATCATAAATATAATAATACATTATTATATAAAAAAATGAATGCATCTACCACTGATTTTAAAAATGATTTTAAACATATGTTACACCAATATTTAGGACATTTGTCGAGTGGTGAGAACAAACGAAACTTTTTAACGGAGGAGTTTGAGGTTCGTTTTCAACCCTATAAACAACCGTTTTTCAGCAAATGTGATTATGATAATGTGATTTCTAGATTAATGGCGGGTGGGTTCACATGCAAAAATCCGGCCGGTGTAAACATGTTGCGAATTCAAACGGAGATACCAAACAAATCCGCCGGATCGAAACTTGTCATGTCGAACATTCGAACGGAGATTTCTGGATCTGATGTGATTCAAGATTATTGCAAACTGAATGATGATTTGAACAAATTGGCGGAATCACCGGAGAATTTCAACAAGATCAAGTTCACGTTGAAGACTCCGGCGAAGAGTAACGAGTCCACCGGTAACGAGATTAAAAAAATATCTAACCGCGACTTCAACTTTAATATCTCTTTCAATATGGAGACTGATTACAAACTAAACTCAAATGCCCCCGTGAGTATTATGAAAGATTGGAACAACTCAAGAAAAACATTTCGCTTGATAAATCGCATCCGGTTTGAACACAAAACCTCACCCATCGCAGTGGATCTGAGTATTTTGCGAAACTCTTATAAATCCAATGGCGTGATGATCCCAGTGTTTCACATTCAAGACTCGGGTGTTTTCAAAAACCAAGAGGTATGCGAAATCGAACTCGAGATTATCAACGACCGGGTTGGCCCGGGGAAGGACTTTAACCACGTTGATAAACTGGTCCACGAATCGCAATTGGTGATCAAAACCGTCATGTGCGGTCTCCAATGCACAAACTATCCGATTCCTTATCATGTCCAAGAATCGATCCAAACCTCCTATCTGAAAACGATTTTAGGAGAGGGATTTCAACCACGCGAGGTCAACAACCGCGACTTTATCGGACCGAACTCGTGCACATTGCAACTTCAAAACGTGATGGAGAACGAAAACACCACCGAACCGAACATCCGCAACGATTATTGTATCACCGACAAAGCCGATGGAGAACGCAAACTGATGTATATCAGCAAAGAGGGGAAGATCTATTTGATCGACACGAATATGCGGGTCCAGTTCACCGGTTGTTTGGTGGATCCCAATCTATGTGGCGAATCGATCTTGGACGGCGAACACATCATGAGAGACAAGCATGGGCGATATAACAACATGTATGCCGCTTTCGATATCTACTTTTTGAAAAACAGATCCCTGCGTGAAAAAAACTTTATGAAGATCGGAGAAGAGGATGATATAGTAGCCAAGAGTAACGATTCCAAGTACCGATACTTGATATTAAAACAGGTGGTCGAAGAAATCAACAACACGCTTCATTCGATTATCAAAGACGCCAAGACCGACATCGATATCAGCACCAAGTGTTTTTATTTCTCCACCACCAAAACCGACATTTTCAAAACCTGTGCCGAGTTGTTGCTCAAACTGAACGACAACATATATCCATACGAAACGGATGGAATGATTTTCACGCCGATGAACACGGGGGTGGGTGGAAACCGCAGCGGTCACGCTTGCAAGATGGAGAAGTGCACCTGGCCGATGTCGCTCAAATGGAAACCGCCCGAGTTTAATACCATCGATTTTTTGGTCACCTACAAATCGGCAGATGAGACTGCGATTACAACGATATTTGAAGACGGGATGCATATGGACTCCAACCCCATACGTCAATATCGAACCCTCGTACTCATGTGCGGATTCAATAAAAAGTCGAAAATGATTTACGACGCCTTCCGCGATTTGCTGAATGATATTGTTCCTAGCGACGATTATGACGAAACCTATGTCCCGAAACCCTTCTTGCCGAGTTTGCCATATGATACGGATGCGTGTTTCGCCAATATATCTGTCGATTCCCGCGGACAAATGATTACCGAGATGGGCGAGACGTTTGAGAAGCACATGATCGTCGAGTTCAAATATGATTTGTCGAGAGAGGAAGGTTGGCGATGGGTGCCGCTGCGTGTCCGACACGATAAAACCTACGAGTTCCGCATTGGAAACAAGAACTTTGGAAACGCATACCACGTTGCAAACGAGAACTGGAAATCGATTCATTTCCCCATCACAAAAGAGATGTTGTGCGGCGGTTCGACGCTTCCCGTCAAAGAGATGTCCGATGAGATTTATTACAATGGGTCCGAACGGGCGTCTTCCTTTACGAAAGGATTGCGAAATTTCCATAATCTGTATGTGAAAAAACGGCTCATCACTGGCGTGTCCAAACAGGACGATATCCTCATCGATTTTGCGGTTGGCAAGGGAGGCGATATCCCCAAATGGAAGCAGTCGCAGCTCAAATTCGTGTTTGGGGTCGACATCTCAAAAGACAACATTGTGAACCAGTATGACGGGGCGTGTGCTCGATATTTGAACGAGCGTAAACATGCACGCACATTGTTTGATGCTCTGTTTGTTTGTGGCAACAGCGGACTCAATATCAAGAATGGCACGGCCTTCTCAGGTACCACAGAACAAGCGGTTGCGAATGCAGTGTTCGGCAACACTAAACTTAACTCGGAATTGGGAAAAGCCGTCGCGAAAAATCACGGAATCGGCAAAGCGGGGTTCAATATCAGCTCGTGTCAGTTTGCGGTCCACTATTTCTTCGAAAACAATACGATACTGCACAACTTTTTGCGAAATGTGTCTGAGTGTACGAAGGTGGACGGATTCTTCATTGGGACGTGTTTCGATGGTGTCTCTGTGTTTGAAAAGCTGAAATATGTTGAACACCATTCGATTATGGTCGATGATACGATGATATTCGATGTTCAGAAAAAGTATAGTCAAACAGGGTTTGTGGGGGATGAAACAAGTGTCGGTTATGCGATCAACGTCTATCAAGAATCCATCAATAAATATGCGATCGAGTATTTGGTGCACTTTCATTACCTTGTCCGACTCATGGAAAACTATGGATTCAAACTCTTGACAAATACAGAAGCGAATCATCATGGGTTTCCAACGGGCAGTGGACTGTTTTCAGAATTGTTTTATCAAATGAAGAAGGAGGGTACTGCCATGGACATGTCAGAGAAAGAGAAGGAGATCTCGTTTTTGAATCGGTATTTCATTTTCAGAAAAATTCACGATGTCAATGCAGAAAAAGTGTATCGATCGATTACGAAAACAATTGACAAAGAGGGGATTCAAGAAGCAGTGAAAGAAGTTTTGAAAACTACTCCTGTTTATGTGAAACGGTTGAAACATAAAGTTGTTCTGCAGTCATCTTCTTTAGTATAAATTTTTTAATATTTGTATACTTTATATAAATGAAAGTAACTACTGTAACCACATACGATTACACAAGATATGAAACAGTTGGTTTAGTATCGGTTGTACATATTGAAGATTCTGATTTTTTGTATGAATATTTTAAAAGTTGGACGAATCTTTTACAAACAGACAGAAGTCTTGTGGAAAACCGTTTCAATACAGCGAGGGAAAGATGTATAAACAAAATGAGAAAAGAAGCGAGCGAAATGGGTGCATCTGAAATTATTGGATTAGATGTTGATACACAGTCATTCGAGACAAAGAGATATAAATTTATTGCATTTTTAGGAACAGGAACTGCAATTCGAAAGATACAGAATGAACATCCCTCGATGAAAAAAACAAGAAGGACCAGAAGTGAAAGTATGAATGCAATGGAACCCAAGAATGCAATGGAACCCAAGAATGCAATTGAACCCAAGAATGCAATGGAACCCAAGAATGCAATTGAACCCAAGAATGCAATTGATTCAATCAATAGAAGAAGTTTGACTAAAAAATAGATTTTTTTATTTCAAACGCTTAATACTCATACACTATCTAATGTTATAATAAATGGGATTCCATTTTTATGTAATCCGATTGGTTATCCAAATGAAAATCTAAATTTAAATTTTCTATCAACTATTAAAATTTAGATTGATATGAGAAAAGGTATAAGTATACAGAGTAAGCGTACAGGAATACCTTAAAGGAAGGATCAAAAGGAAGGATCAAAAGGAAACCTTGGTTTCCTTTAAGGAAGGATCAAAAGGAAACCTTGGTTTCCTTTACTTTATTGTTTTTGTAATCATATATAGTGCATCATATGGATCCACATTTGCAGCGGGGCGTCGGTCTTCTATATAACCATAACCCAGCTGTTGGGTTTTGTTCGGAACTCGCATCGACGTGTTTCTTGTGCCAACTCCCCAAGAAAACGCGTTCATGGATGCCGTCTCGCATTTTCCAGTGAGTCTAAACTCATTTCCAGTTCCATAAGCGGCGATGTGTTCCGTATGTGTTTCGGCAAATCGGGACATCAGTTCAACAATGGCATCGTATCCACCTACCTCTCGAGTCGCCTTTGTACTGAAGTTGTGGTGGCAACCGGATCCATGACGATCATGAAACGGTTTGGGATGGTAGCAAACGCTGTATCCATGCTTTGCAGCAATCTTTTCCAATAAGAATCTTGCAATCAACAAATTGTCGGCGGCACGAAGACCCTCGCATGGACCCAACTGAAACTCCCATTGGTTCGGCGATACCTCGCTATTGGTTCCATAGAACCTTACATCGATGAGCATACATACGATCATATGCTCATCGACGATTTGTTGTTGAATTGGATTGTTCACAACGCTGCAGTAATGCGGACCTTCATATGATTTGTTGTTATCGGATGACACCAAATAATATTCTTGTTCTTGTCCAAACCAGATTTGTAGATCTTTAACATCTTGATTGTTATACAGTTCAGCTACCTTTGCACGCGTGTTTGATGACAGTGGCAAGTTCGTGATAGCATCATATGTTTCACATACCACCAAATAAGCCTCAATTGGTTTCAATGGATTCTTGATGTGATAGACCGGTCTTAGAATGATTTCTGTGTTTCCATCCTCAGATGCCTGTTTTGTAGAGGATCCATCCGTAGTAAAATCTTCAAAGCAAAATGGGTCACCAGTTTGAAATATCACGGCCTTGTTTTTTGTGCGGAGGTTGCCATCTCCATCAATGAAAACATAATCTGCAATAACTGTAGTCATTCTAGTCTCGTCATAAAACAATTTTTTATGATATTATTGAGAAAATGCAGTTTCGCAGGAACAATACATTCTGCCCCGTTTGTAAAAAAAATGGCAGATCTGAGGAGGAATACATGTCGCACAACACGAGAGACTATCAAAACAATCTCTTGTGTCCTATTTTATTGAATATGATATGCAATGGTTGTGGTATGAATGGACACATTCGCGTAAACTGTCCAAATCGAACTTATTTTAGACCAACTGGAGCACCAGTGGCACCACCACCATCCGTTTTTTTACCGTCGTTGGCGAGCGAAGAGTATTTTCCGTCGATGGGTAAGCCTAAAACTGCGACTGATAAGCCTGCGACTGATAAGCCTACAATGGCGACTGATAAGATCCAGGATACGTCTCTCTCGTTACCACCGATAAAAGACGCATCTTCTTCGGATCCATTGCCTTCTTCGGATCCATTGCCTTCTTCAGGTCCAGTCTCTTACTCCAAAATTGCAACAAAGATGCCGACCACCAAACTACCGACCAAACCAACTGCCGATCCCAGATATAGTGGATACGTAACTATTAGCAGATCCCAATGGAAAAAACAATCAAATATAGACGATTCATACATGCGTAAGCTAGAGTTGCAACGTGAAAGTAAAATCGAACCAGATTATTTCATGAACAATATATACGGTGGAACGATGTTGCTTACGAAAACACAGTTCGAAAAGTATCAATACGATATCGACACCTCTCGTGTAGAGATTATTGATGATAACAATAGTGATGATGACTGTGGTTATGTTGACGTTGTTGATGACGATGATGACGAATATGAAGATGATGATGACCCATAAAAAAGGGAACCAGTTCCCTTTAAATCCCATACTTGGTATAAGCGAAGCGATAACCTCGTCGTTAATCCCATACTCAGATGACTCCTAAAATATCATGACTCCTAAAATAATATAAACATATTTGACCTATTTTAACTAATTCGAAACATGATATATATTTTATTACCAAAAATTACTGGAAATTATTTAAACAAGTTGAAAATCACATATGGCACCGAACAACCATTACCATATATGTCATATTCCTTTAACCATTATTTAAACGAGATCAAAGATAAGATCGCAGAACTCGGTGACGACTGGAACACCTATAAAAAATACACAAACCCATACGAATACATTTATACGAACTCACATAAAACAAGCGTTTGTAAATACAAACCGATTTCGAGGGCATACTTCAAAATGATTGAGATATTGAACACCTTCAATTTCAAGGTTTTGCAACCCTATACATTGATAAACATGTTTGCACTTGCCGAAGGTCCAGGAGGGTTCATCGAGGCGGTATTGAATCATCGAAACAACCCCTTCGATAAGTATTACGGCATGACAATCGAAGACCCATCAGACAGCGAGGTGCCTGGTTGGAAGAAGACGGCGAGTTTTTTGAAAGCCCATTCGAACATCATACTTGAAAAGGGTGCGGACAAGACTGGAAACATTTTGAACATCGAAAACTTCAAACACGTAACCGCTTTGTATGGTGGCAAGATGGACTTTGTAACTGGCGACGGCGGATTCGACTTTTCGTCGGATTTCAACAATCAGGAGTCGAGCATATTGAAACTTCTGTTTGCCCAGGTTGCCTATGCGGTTTGTCTCCAAAAACCGGGAGGCAGTTTTGTGCTGAAATGCTTCGATTGTTTTCATAAAGCCACTGCCGAACTGATTTTACTATTGTCGAGTCTCTATGAAAAGGTATACGTGACAAAGCCAAACACAAGTCGTTATGCGAACTCGGAACGATATCTGGTTTGCACGAATTTCACGGGAAACAATCCAGATGTTACTAAAATATTCGAAGAACTCATGACGAATCTATGTAGAGACGATGGGTTGTTTATCAAGAGCTTTTTGAATAACACAAGGATCCCTATATCTTTCTACAATAAACTGGAAGAATGTAACTCGGTGATTTGTCAGATACAGTTAGAGAACATTCATAACACGCTTGCACTGATTCGAAATAGTTACAAAACTGACAAAATCAATTACTATATGAAATCGAATCTCCAGAAATGCATTCAATGGTGTCTGAAAAACCGCGTCGATTATAATTATACAACCTCTGATAATATTTTTTTAAAACCGTCCAATCTTGTTTCTCTATAAACTCTCCTCACTTAGTAATATATAGTGAACGAGATGGATATCGATGTAGTCGGTGTGAAAAACGACTATGAGCGGATGATTATGGAACATGCAAACGCGTTTTTTTTATATTGCGACACAGATGACTGGTTGTTCTCTAGTGACGTTTATGGCTTGCGGAAATATAGAGAAAAAGTGTTTGCGATCCCTGTTTGCACAAAGGAGAATGGTTGTTTTGCCGGTCTCAGTGTTTATAACAAGATGATTATTGATGTGGCTTTCAATCGACTGTTTTCCGCCATTCGCCAGAATCCGGACATAGATACCGTATATTATTCGTTTGACGACGCCAGTAATTATTGCATTCGAGTGGTTCACGAGCATCCATTTGTGCACACATCTGTGGTTTCGTATATTATGAAAAAAATATTTTCGATATCGAATCGTGCTGTAAGAATATTGGTTTCCTCGCCTTTTGTCATAAACTAACTGCAAATTCCCCCATCCCTTTGTCATAAATTAATTGCAGAAAAACAATGTCTTTTTTTGGAGAAACTGTTATCACTCCCGGCGATGGACTCACCCCAGCCGAATTGACTGCTGTTACGAAGGCACTTTCCGATCCGAACTCACTTCTCAAGTCTTGGTATGATAAATCGATACTGTGTGGAAATCGCATTGAAGAAATCCAGATCAAAGGACTCAAAATGTTTGGACCCAAAATCGGGTTTTGGTTCATCGATACGGTTTTTCGTGACTCTAAAAATCGTATTGTCCCGGGCACCGTGTTTTTAAGAGGCGATTCAGTGGCTTGTCTGATTGTGATTGAAGAGGAAGATGATGGAGGCAAACGAAAACGTGAGGAGGAGGATTGGAAACCAACATACCATACAGTGTTTGTTGAAGAACTGAAAGCTCCCGCGGGTGGTAAAATCAAACAGATCCCTGCTGGCATGTTGGATGGATCGAACAAACTCGGTGGAAAGATGTTTGACGAAATCAAAGAAGAAACCGGACTTGAATTGAGGCCAACCGAACCAGTTGAGTGTGAATCAGTAATTCCACGGATGCCATTGGACACATTGATCAGTTTGGGATCATTCGCCCCCTCGATCGGCGGTTGCGAAGAGATTATTCATAAGTTTGCATACTTTACCAAGATGACAAGCAGCCAAATTGCCGCAATCAATCTCTCTACACAAGGTAGGGTGGATGAAAATGAAAACATAATCGTCCACGTGGTACCATTAACATGGAAGACCATTTTCGAGAGTGGAGATTCAAAAGCGGGTATGGCTGCTGCAAAACTCAACTACTATTTTCCTGGATACATTTGCTCCTAAGTTTTTTTTATATCAATGATATAAAAAAAAATCGATCCATTTTACATAACTGCTAGTTTATCAATTAACTCGTTTTTTTTCATTTTTGCGACTTGATCCGCATTTACACCTTTTTCAATTAATAAGTTTTTTAAAACACTTGGAGACAGTTTCTTTAACTCGGTTTTTGATATGTGTGTTGTTGTGTCTACCTTGTTTACAATCACTTGATCGGTTTGTCCCAATGATTTTAGTTCAGAGTCTTCCTCGCCATATTCTCCGTCAAGGTCTTCATCGATGTTGATTTCAAACTCTTCCGGGAATGACATGTCGACATTTACAATTTTTACTTTGTCTTCATTTTTCATCTGGTTAACCTCTCGTTTTTCATCACTTTCGCTTTCGCTTTCGCTTTCATTATCACTATCATCAATCTCATTGATATCTTCGTGTTCACTATCACTTTCGCTATCATCTTCTGACAAGACAATCTTAATCAGTTCATCATTTGTTTTAACATGTTGTTGATGATGATGTTGTTCATGATACTGATACTGCATCGTTGTTATCAATCCATTTACTTCATTTCGAAGTTTTGTGTGTTGCATATATACGTCTTGTACAACTTCTAAACAGGTGGCGTTGTTTTGTTCTACCTCGACAATTCTCTTTTTAAAATAATAAACCAGTCCACCCATGATAATAATTAAAACTGCTAAACTAAATAATAAAATTGATTCAAATAGCACACTCATTTATTATATTGCGTCAAATAAATATAATGATTTAGAACGCAGTTTTTGATTGTACGTATGTCTCTAAATCTTCCAAATCAGAAGATGACATATCTTCCAAATCAGAAGATGACATATCTTTTAAATCAGAAGATGACGTATTTTCTTCTGACATATCTTTTGGCAACATAGATTCATACGACAAATGTTTGGACAAGAGATCTTCTTGAGGTTGCGACAGTTTATCAATGATTGTCTTGTATTTTTGAATTTGTAAATCTACATTCGGTCTTGCATGATTTGTATGCCCAACAAACAAATAATGATAAACCAATACTGCTAAAACTGAAACTATAAATATCCAACCAATCATTTTACCATATCAATATAGTTTTCTACCTCCGATTTTTACCTATAAACCATGGTTTTCGAAATGTTCGATTCTTTCGAAACTTATTAAATCTCTTGTAAGACTTCTTGAATGTCTTCTTCACAGACTGATTGGCGTTCTTAACAAACTTCTTGACAGAGTCTTTCTCTCCGATCACAATCTTCTTCAACTTTTCAAATCCAGTTGTTATTTGATTCATTATACTATATAATATTAAAAAAAAAGAATATAAATCGTAATTCAAAGGGTTGATTATATGCCGTCAGTTGTTGTTATCGAAAGAACTGGTTCATTAAAAACACACGCTGTTGCAGATATCAATGATTTGTATAAAATATATGGGTCAAATGAGATTGTTTGTGCACATACTTGGTCAATAAAGGATAAAAAGCTGTCAATTTATGGCAACACAGATGGTCGAGCAAACACAGAGAACAAATATGAATTCCCACCACCGATTGATAATCTCTTGTTTTTTGGTAAATGCATTGCTGTATTATACGATGAAACGAATAAGGTTGTTGATATCGGTAAAAAAGAGTTTGCTTCCATTATGGAAAATCTGTACGGAGGATTTCACGACCTCGGTTCCGAAGACGAAGACGAGGAAGAAGAAGAGGAAGAAAACCTACCAAGAAACAAGTACGGTTATGTAGAAGATGGATTCGTCGTCAACTCGGAAGAAGAAGAAGAAGAAGAGGAAGAAGAAGAGGAAGAGGAAGAACAAGATAAAAAGAAGAAGAAGAATATCGCCAAACCGAAGAAACCAAAACTCCGCGATGAGCTATCTGAAGAAGAATATGTTGCAAAATCATAAAAAAAATGTCAAAAATCACTCTTCAATGTGTAAAGGAAAAAAGTAAACTAAGAATCAAATTCTTCAGTTTTACGGATACCGAAGGCAAAGTCTATACAAATGTCTACAACAATGATTTGAACTGCAAGTTTCCCAAAGATGTTCGTCAAGATGGATATTTCTACGAGATCGGACCCGACGACATTGTCATGGTTTCGCGTCCAAACACGCAGGCATTCTACCAAATCAAAACCACAAACATGAAGATTGTTCCCAAACTGGATATGAGCAGTCTTCGAATCTATGAAATCACCGAATGTGTTGTTTGTATGGATGAACCCTCCACGGAGATTCTTGTTCCATGTGGGCATCTTTGTATGTGCAAATCTTGTTGCGAGTCCTTATTAAAAAGTCGCAGCAATTGTCCTATCTGTAGACGCGATGTTCAAACCGTTGTCTCTTAACCCAATTTTGACGAATTGAAATAAATACATTTCATCAAAAACACCCATTCCTTAAAATACATGTTCCATCGCAATCACTCTCGAAACTTCCAATAACTCGGTATTTCGAAATTCTTTTGTTGCGGCGATAAATGATTGTCCATATTTTATCAAGTTTTTCAAAGCACTCACATTTCTCTTACCAGTTGGTATACCGCAACAAAAATACAACGGTTTTATGTTTTCTCTATATATAATATCACTTGGTGTCATACAATAATTTTCGCATATATTTTCACCCAAGTAGGCAGTTATTTCATTAATTAACGTCGATTTTCCGCTTCTTTCAGGTCCAAGTAAAATGATCATTTCAGTGTTTGAAACACTGTTTTTTATATTTTCTACATATTGTACCAAATAGTTATAATCGCTGTGTGATAAATATTGACTCCAATTACTTAAAGATGCCATTTTTTTGTATAATATAAAAATTAGCGTTTATATTTATTGTATTTGTTTACATTTGTCTTGTATACGGATGGTTTATGATTATGGTCGGATGGCTTTTGATTGTTGCCCGATGACCGATGCAAGAGATCTTTTGTCGCAACCAGCCGCGTGTTTTCACCAACCACCTTCATGGGCATCCACTTTTTAAACTTTGGATGATATTCGCATTGCATTTTATACTCCTTTTTCAAATCCACATACTTGTCTAAACTGACATTTTGAAACATATCCTCGTCCTCGCTCTCTTCGCCCAAATCGACATTTGTGTTTTCACGGATGTTTCGAAACAAATGATTCATAAAAACACTCGAATCGCGGCTCACAATATATGCAATATTGACATATCCATCATATGCAAACAAATGATATATGTCGTTCTGAATATCCGCTGTCACTTTGAACACCGCATGTTTCAGTCGGGACTGCGAATAATGGTCCAAATCATTTCTTGGAAAAAGAATTGTGCTAGGCGACGACTCTGTCGTGATTATAGCATCTTGTCTCTTTTTGTATACATGATTCAAGTAAGGAGAGATCGAGTTGGAACTCCGAAACTGGATATGATGCGTGGGATATGCGGTCTTCGACGTCATCGATTCGTAAAACGGCAACGACTCCAACAGCTTGTTGTCTCCTGCAACCAAACACATATAAGGCAACGCAAAAATGCTCGGGACCTTACAACTCGACATCAGTTCTTTCATGTATGTCAATTTCTCACCAAATGTGAACTGCTTCAGTTGCAGGCCACGGAAATAGTAAATGTCCTCGATGATAAACACTTGTCTCTCGTTGATTTCACATGATGAACCATACAAAACTGTTTCGTGTGCCAACCGGTGGTCGAACGTATCGACTGCGATTTTTACAATCTTCGATATCTTTTGGTCTTTGTTGATGTCCAATAAATAACACACGTCTTTGTCTTGGTCGTAGGTGAACCATGCAAACTGTTTTTTGCCGTTGGGGATCGATATGCAAATGTCATAATCGGGTGAAACTTTCTTATGTGCAACTGTTTCATAAGAAAGTTCTAGTTTCGGGAATCGTTTTGCGAGACGCTCAATCTGTTCGTGGGATAACTCCATTTTTTTTTGTTTATTAAGTATAGGTGCGATGTCTTTATATCGTTTCAAAAAATTGGATTTGTATCATTTTCGTTGTAAAATTCTGTCAGCCCTCTCGGTTTAGAAATCATTCGAGCCATTTGCTCTATATAACCTTTGTCAAAATTCAAAAACAATGTATACAACTTATTTAAATTCGTCTTTATATTTTCTTCCCAGTTATTCGCAGATTTCATGTCGGCAAGTATACTATCATATGTAAATTTTTGACGAAATGCACCCAATGTTGATAGTGAGTTGAGAGACTCCTCGACATATATTATAAACTGTTGATAACTAATCTCATTATCCAGTTCTGCAAGCTTTGCATTAAGTGTTTTCTTAAAATTTTCAAAGTTACGCATATCATATGATAAAAACAATCGAATCATTGTGATACATATACTGTCGGACACAGTCTTGGATTTTATTATGTCGAAGATATTTTGCGGTATGAGATTATTAATATCTATACCGATACTATGTGTTATGTCATTAATAATATTTAAATATGGATCCGTGTTCGTTGATTTGATAATACCGTATTTTTGTACCAACATGTCACTAAATTTATTGTACGGATCAGTCACTAGTGATCCGGTTTGTGGGCGGGGGGTGGATGAACCAATCGATGCTGCGATTGCAGATGAATTATTCGATGTTGTCGATTGTGGATTCCATTTGGATTTACTCGATGTTGTGGCGGGTGCCGAGCCAAGATTTCGTCCATTTGTTTGAACTTCTTTCTCTTCTTTCTCTTCTTTCTCTTCTTTCTCTTCTTTCTCTTCTTTCTCTTCTTCATCTTTCTCTTCTTTTACAACAATCCCTTTGGATTTCAATGCTTTCATCATTTTTTCATTCTCTTTCATCAACTCTTGATTTTCCTCTCGAACCATTTGTTCATAAGACATCGATGATGGTTTAATATAATTAATCACATTTCGCGTTGTCCGTTGTAATTCATCCATACCTTGATTTATATCTCTCATTGCAGTTTCCCGAGTTTGTTTGAAAGATCGTGAAAACTTTGTAAAACCCTTTGGTCGAAATATGTCATACAGTTCTTTAAGTGTCACATCGCCATTTTTCAACAATCCAAACTTGATACTGATGACATTCACTAAAAAGGGCATTTTCAATAAGTGTCGAATTGTATTGATTCGTTCTTGTTTATTTTCACTTTTGTCTAAATCAAACGCTTCGATATCATCGTCTTCCTCATTAAGTTCATTCGCATGTGCTAGCAATAATTTTTGGTACTCATTTATAAAACGCAACTTACATGTGTCGTCTATCTCTCCTATACGGCTCTTTCTTACAATGTGAAACGGTGTCGTTAAACTTGGTGACTTGATGAGGTTTAACTTCTTTATAATCTGGTTGGTAAGATGTATCAAATTAAGATGTTTTGCATCATTGACAGCGAGTTTCACGTGTTTTTTTTTTGTGTTTTTATTGTTTGCATCAAATGGGTGAAAAAAATCATTCAAATTCTCCATCATGTTTTCAAACATGCTTGACGCAAACAGTTGGTCACCACTATATTTTGGATAACGATGATTTTTCTTGTAGTAATCGTCGTTTGCAAGTATGGGTTGTGTTTTTACACCGATAATGTCATTTTTATCATTATAACCAACATTTAATACTAAACCATATGCACCTCCTTTCTTTTTTCTTGTGGTGGATTTTCGTTTTGTCTTCATCCTGGGCTACTACTATATATTACAGAGAATTAATTATTTCTTGGTCAAATAATTCAAAGAAGTCTCTCGTTTTTCGTTGTTATCGGTGAACTGTATTGTGTATTCATTACCATCGATTTTGATTAATTTCGCTTCTTTACCGTTATCTGGACTTACTTTGTTGGTGAATGTTACCAAATCGCCAACCTTTATCTTTTTATCTTCTTCTTCCTTTGCTAATCTATCTGCTTCTTTTTTCTCTGCTTCTTCCTTTGCTAATCTATATTCTTCTTCTTTTTTCACTGCTTCTTCCTTTGCTAATCTATCTTCTTCTTCTTTTTTCACTGCTTCTTCCTTTGCTAATCTATCTGCGTCTTCCTTTTTCTCTGCTTCTTTTTTCTCTTCTTCCTTTTTCTCTGCTTCTAATCTATCTGCATCTATTAAGTATTGAATTGGCAAACGAAGCTTTTCATTAAGTTCATTGTTGATTTTCTTCAATCGTTCGTTCTCTATCACATAATCGGGCCGAGTATCCTGATTCTTCGGTTTAAGTGGCGAATAATAAAGGGCTTTCTCAAAAATTCCAGACATCATTAGTTTTTCCGCAATAATTCGTTCTTTCGGAGTCAATCCATACAATGCATGAAACTTGATTTTTGGATTACCAATGGATCGCAGTACTTCAAGATTTGTCTTGTTCTTGTCTTGTCGTAGAATTGGATTGATTGAATTATTAATTGCACGAATCATTTTATTGAGCACATTCATTTCACGAAGTTCCTTGTCTGTATGCATTGCGATTTTGATTTTTCGGGTTTTTATAGGGGGGGTATTATTTGCATCACTTAACCTAAAAAAATCTTGCACGTTTGTAAAGACATTGTTGATATCAAACCGTTCATCGAATTCTGGATAGACATGATTTTTTCGTATATATTCGTCTTTGTCTATAACAGGCTCTATTCCCACGTTATTATATGATACGATTGGAATGATGCCATAGATATTTCCGCCCTTAATACCACGCTTTCGAGTTGATCTTTTCTCTCTTTTCTTGTTTTTTCTATACGTCCCCATGTTGTTATAATATAGTTATAAAAAAATGTCATGTTATTCATTTTCTTCCGGTGCATTAAAATAAATGTTTCGATACTTTTCAATCTTGCTGTCTGGGATGTATCCATTCAAAAACAGCTCGATCGCACGATCCGCATTATTCAACATTTCGATAATAAAATGAATCGAATATACGCCGCATTCGGTATTACCTCGCTGATGTTGTTTGTGGTTTCTCATGAATTTGAAACTGATACCGTTCGCAACGCCCTGTTGTTTTACGATCTTGATAAAATTCGATATCTCTCTCGGAATACTTCCATTCGCACTATCGAAAAACATGATAATCTGTTTATCAGCATTGATAAACAAGGAGATCCAGTGTGAACCGGACTGGTCGTGTTTGTCTAAATTGAAAACGACAGCGAATTTGTGCTTCCCTTCCGCAGTAAGCGTTTTCAAATCAAATTTGCACAATGTGTCTTCATAACAGGTGTTTGTTCGTTTATCAACGACGAAATCATAGTCAACCGGGGTTGTTGCTAAATACTTGAATGTCTTGTCTTTAAGCTCGTATTGTTTCATGACCAGATCAATATCGTTGTTGCTTAACCATTCGTTTTTGTTGTGAATCCATTCCGGTGGATGTTCCGGTGCAAACAGTTGATTTTTAATCTGGGTTCGGAGATTCAAGTCGTCGATCTCTTTGATCCAGCACCGTTCGTCTTTGCAGTTGAGTTTCATTTTGAGTTCGTGCCAAATCAACACTGGTTTGGTTGCGATGATTTTGTCGGCGTGATCTTTGTTATACTCGTCTCGGATTTTTAACAACGCCTCGGGGGTCATGCATGACGTTTTTATAACTTTTTTGTTAGCCACACATGGACTGCAGTTTACGCTTTTGAAATTTTTTTTTGTTTTCCTATTATTTAAATTAATTTTTTTCATATACGATATGTTGATATATAAATTATTTGGGGTAAATTATTTTGGGGCAACCTTCTTTATCACCTTCTTTTTCAAAGGAGCATCTTTTGAAACATCCATGTCTACAGCGTCAGCCACTTTTACAGAAGCAACAACACCCTCTTTTACAGAAGCAACAGCCACTTTTACAGCGGGAGTCGTAGGAGTAGGAGGAGGAGCAGGAGGAGTAGGATCCACTTCAACCTTGAACTTTTTGGCACGAGGGGAACTATCATCGTCACTATCCACTACAGTAGCAGCTGCATCGGCACTTCCGCCCGAAAGGACAGATGATGCATCATCGTCGATGGCTTCCTTGTCATCCTCAGATAGGTTGATATGGCACTTGCCAAACACACTGACGACCTCCTTGGGTTTCACAACTGCCTGTACAAGCTTCCATGTAACACCCCAGCCTTTGCCGCCGATCCAGATGCCACCACACTGCAAAACGCACGCGACCTTGCTCAACTTGGGAACAAAATGAGCGGGAGTGAGCTCGTCGTTTTCGCAGGGAAAGATGAGTTTACCACTGGTATCATAAAGCTCCACATTCCACTTGTTGTCCTTTTCATAAAAGGGCACCTTGGCACTGATGGTCGGACTCTTGGTCATATCCGGTTTCTTGGTTCCCTTGATTTTGGGAAACTTCAACATAGGGAAAAAACTGTACTTGAGAATGTCAAGTGTCAGCTTCTCGCCCCACCACAAATCGGAGTTCTTAACCGCCTCTACTAGAATGGCTTGTTCAAAAGCCTTGATCTTGTCCAAAAACATGTTCGACTTGTCGGTGGTATATTGGTCCTGAGGGAAAGTCAAGGAGATGCTGAACTTCCCGTCCGACACGCCGGTGGTCTGATCAACAAAGTCGCTGATGCCCCAAGTGGTTAAGAGCGGCGAAGAAACGTGCAATCCGCGACCGGTTTGACTGCTGATGATGTTGATGGATTTTCCTTGTTTGTCATTGACTTTGGGAGGAGTGAAGCGGATCGCATCAGGGACCCATGCGTCGACGTCGAGAACAACTGGTTTGGACATTTTTTGGTTTGTGTGTGTTGTATGTGTTTGTTTGGTTTGTAAATAAATTTATGATCTGACAAATGTATGATCTGACAAATGTATGATCTGACAAATGTATGATCTGACAAATGTATGATCTGACAAATGTATGATCTGACAAATGTATGATTTGACAAATGTATGATCTGACAAATGTATGATCTGACAAATGTATGATCTGACAAATGTATGATCTGACAAATGTATGATCTGACAAATGTATGATCTGACAAATTTGTTCAATCGAAAAATATATTAAACATTGAATTATATATATTCATATTATTCAAAACAACACGAAATGCTTTCAAAAATGGCCAAACCAAAAGAAAAGACAATCATCGAGGCATACTATGAGATTGCAAAAAAAGATTTGAACAAATCAAAACTCCCCGAGTTGAAAGAGTATGCAAAAGAATTGAGACTGAAAGTCTCTGGAAACAAAGAGAATGTGTTCACACGAATCAAAGACTACATGATATCAACAAAACACGCAATCAAAATACAAGGAACCATCCGAAGACATCTGGTTATAAAATGGATGAAACTGAAGGGATCGTACAAGACATGTGTAAATGATAGCGATTTTTACACATTGGAACCATTTAGCGAGATCCCTCATTTATACTACATCACATATGAAGACTTTACACACAACTACGGATTTAACATAAAATCGCTATGCACAATGTCCGTAAAAAACAATAACAAGTTAGATAATCCGTACAACCGAGAAAACATGAAATACACATTTGAACACAAACTTGTGAATGTGATCCGGTTGACGAACGCTTTGTTTCCGAATAACGAATTGATGAAAGAGATCATCGAGCTCAGTCAGGATGCAGTGGCCTCGCCTCTTTTGACGCAAATCCTATCGAGAGAACGTCGCCGATCCAACACCCAGGAACACGCATTTTTCCATCGTTTACGTAACTTGGAACAAATGACACTCGATCAGCGGATCAATGAGTTATTTATGCAGATCGATAGTTTAGGAAACTATACACAAATGCACTGGTTAAGCCAACTATTGAATCGCAAACTGTATTTTTTGGCAATAAAGATCAATCAACTCTGGAATATCTTACCGAGAGATTTGCGGTCTCGTATATGCCCATACATCTCACCATTTAGTGAAGAGATATTCGGACCGCATTTGAACATCGATTCGCCGATTGATGAAGTAATTCGGAAAGTGGTTCGAATGGCCGAGGTGCTAGTATACAGCGGAATCGACAACGAGCACAAGAATTTAGGCGTAATGTATTTTTTATCGGGGTTGACAATTGTTTCATTGGACGCCAGAGCTCAATTGCCTTGGTTATATGAAAACTACTTTGCGATTATGCAATAGAAAAATCGAAAACTATATTTATGCGTTAAACTACTTAAAAAAATAGCATTATAGAGTGTATAATAAAATGGTTCGCAAAACTAAGTCTACTGAGTCTTCTACTACTCCCGCTGTCACTGTTACTATTGAGTCTACCCCCGCTGCTGCTCCCGTTGCCGAGAAGAAGCAGAGAAAGCCCAAGGCTGCTGCCGTTGTCGCCGTCGTTGAGACTCCCGTAGTTGATGCCACTGCTTCTGCGGCTGCTGCCGCCGCCGCTGAGCCCCCTGCTGCTGATGCCTCCACTCTTTCCACCAAGTTGACTGATTTCAGTTCCAAGATCCAGCAGGTCACTGCCATCTTGTCCTCCATGAGATCTGACTACAAGGTCCTTGAGAAGTCGGTGTCTCGCGAGCTGAAGAACGCTTCCAAGGCGAAGAGAAGCAAGAAGGCTGCCAACCCTAACAGACAGCCCTCTGGATTTGTTAAGCCCTCCGTGATCAGTGAGGAGCTCATCAAGTTCCTTGGCAAGGAGGCCGGTACCATGATGTCCCGCGTCGAGGTCAGTAAGGAGATCAACAACTACATCACCGCCAACCAGCTCAAGGACAAGGTGTCTGGCAGACAGATCAACCCTGATGCCAAGCTCGCCAAGCTCTTGAAGGTCGGCAAGGATGAGGTCCTCACCTATTTCAATCTCCAGAAGTACTTGAAGATCCACTTCATCAAGGCCGTCGTTCCCGCGACTGCTTAAAGTGTTTTGTTTAGCGTATAAAAGGTTAGCAAGCAATCGATAAAATGCTTTATACCACATCCCAAATAAAAAAATAAATAAAAACAAACTATTTATTTTTTTTACCAAACCTTAAACGATGTGAAAAATTCACTCGCGTATCCAACAAATCCTGATACTCCACTCGAAAACTTAGCTGGAATAAGCGTGTTAAACAACGTAAAAACATGAAAAAGGTTTTGTCCCGTAAATAATCTTGCTCCAACTGTTTGCCAAACACTATTATTCAGACAGTTTACACCTAATCCAAATATATTAAATACAAAATTCGTTACTTTCATTTCTGGTTGTGCAAGTGCACTGTTACACATTAGGTCTGTATTTTTTGCGACTCTTGTCCATAGATCCCAATTAAAGTAAGTAGTAGCTCCGCCTGCAGCGGCTGTACAAATTAGTAAAACTTTATAAGATAGAAGTGATGCAAGTGTAAAAAGTTCTCCTCCGTGCAACATTTTTTTATCATCAACGGAACAACTTTTCGAAGAATTCAAATCATTTAGTTTGTTTATAGAATCCATGTACATTTCATAAAGACCCAACTTATGTAGTTTTTTAACAAACTGTTTTCCTGTCATTGGGGTTCCTCCAGGAAGTATTTGTATCAACTCGTCTGTATCAAACGGAATAACCTTAAACTTAATTTCAGAGGATTTTGCAGAAGATTTTCGATTGACATGTGTTTCAGACGGTTGATTATACAATCCACTCTCCTTCTCTTGATCATTATACAATCCACTGTCCTTCTCTTGATCATTATACAATCCACTGTCCTTCTCTTGATAGGACTTTGACTTTGATCGCGTCTTTGACTTTGACTTTGATTTTGACTTTGACCGCGTCTTTGACGTTGTTTTATCCAATATAGTAGTGTATTTAATATTATTAACATTGGCAGGATTTTCGAAACATTTAAACACCAATCCAGTTGTATAAGTAATTAGTTTTCTAAGTGTAACTGGGAATAAAAGTTTACTCACTAATCCAGGTAATAACAACCATTTATTCGATGTAAGTGATCCAAATATAATATCAAGCGAATTATGAAAAGCAAGACATATCGGATTTATACAACCAGCGTCCGAGAATGCTTCTCCAACAGAATTAGTAAAATTATATTTCATTCTGTTGGGATCAGAAAAGTAAGTCGGCAAACAATTACCTTTCATAATGTCAGCAAACCCTTCACGCACATGGTTTCGATACTCTATGCCATTTATATTTGTAGTATTATAGCCCTTGTAGAATTGATAACCAATAAATGTCATAATAAAACTCCACAACGTATACTCAAACATGTTTCTAAAATCGATTTTCTTTTCAAGCTTTGACTTTTTTTTACGATTGCTGCCATTGTTAACTTTTAAACGATTCTTATAGTATTCATCTAGTTTGCCCAAATCGTATTTTGCTATGATTACTTCAGCAGTTTGCATTATATAGTATAATATATATAAAGATTATTTTACATAACTTGACTATAGCTATGTCAGACAGTGTTCGTTACCAAATTGAAGAGATCGATTCGAGTTCAAATCCAAACCCAAATGGCGTCCCCCAATATATTCTCGATCATATCGCACAGACAAAACCGAATATTGTGTTTTTAACGCCATGTTACAACAGCAGCGTATACGTATCTTATACCGAGTCTCTTATCCAAACCATGAATATGTGCAAAGAACTGGGTATCGACGCATCGATTCAGTTTTGCCGCAACGACAGTTTGGTGTCCCGTGCACGAAACAATCTGATTGCCAAGGCAATGACGAACAAGGATGCGACCCATTTTATGTTTATCGACGCTGACATCACTTGGAATGCCTTTGATATTCTGAAACTGTTGGTTGCTGATAAGCCGATCGTTGGTGGAATCTATCCAATCAAGCATTACAATTGGGATCGGTTTGCCGCAAATCCGAACACAGTTGGTGATATCTTCGCTCGCAAAGAGAAGTCGCAATTCAAAAACACGGTTTCAAACGAAGATTATCTGCAGACAAACATGGTTCGGTATAATATCAATTATGTGTCAAATGTATTGGAGGTTGAGAAAAATCTGACTAAAGTGAGACATCTCGCAACCGGATTTATGTTATTAAAGAGAAATGTGATCGAGGTAATGTCAAAGGCGTTTCCACAGACCAAGTATGTCGATGATGTGAGTTTTTTATCCGGATCGGAGAACGATTACGCATTTGCATTGTTTGATTGTGGCGTGGAGGATGGTCACTATTTGTCAGAGGACTGGATGTTTTGCCATCGATGGGCCAAAATGGGAGGAAGTGTCTACGCAGACATCACCATCAATCTGGATCACACGGGCATCGAAACGTACAAGGGTGCATATATCACGTCGATTATGTAAAGTAAAGGGAACTGCCGTTCCCTTTTAATCCCATGCTGATAATGAGGGATCATAAGGAAGGATCATAAGGAAGGATCATAAGGAAGGATCATAAGGAAGGATCATAAGGAAGGATCATAAGGAAGGATCATAAGGAAGGATCATAAGGAAGGATCATAAGGAAGGATCA